>Ga0228710_1000830_pt1 | contig 43027 bp, 25 predicted proteins | sample MedpolnodulmetaG_FD_177995 | JGI IMG/M metagenome (GOLD analysis project Ga0228710, IMG submission 177995) | Root nodule microbial communities from Medicago polymorpha collected in Santa Monica, California, United States - pink nodules | ecosystem: Host-associated > Plants > Roots > Nodule... | reverse complement strand
AAAAAAAAAAAAAAATTGTTGGCTCTCTAGAGATGGAAAATTTCATGCTATCTTGACATATGTATACGATTGAGAAATTATATTTGTTCAGTCATTTTATGACAATTTTTGAACAATTTTATCTCATATATATATATATTGTATTTTTACTATTTCTCTTCTTATTTTCTCTCTATTATTTTGACGAATAAAAATAACCGTACAAATACCATTATTTTATACTTTTAGACATATTTGTGCTCTCATCATGTTCACTTACGCCAAAAAAATTCATTGACTATTCGAAGAAATCATAAAGTAGGGTATCTAGCAATTAAACTCGCCCGTCTTTAATGATGACTTTGATCACTTTAATTCGTTTTGTTTTCTAGCTCCATTTTGGCCCACTATGAAAATGGCAATCCCTTTTTCTTGTATCTTCTTCATACTAAGATAAATAAATGGTGGTTTCTTCATCCTACATTGAAAATGATGATATGTGAATGCTGTGATACTATGCGTAGGTATTATGAAGCCGAAACACAACATTTACACCTAATTATAAGAACATATAAGTAATTAAATAATTATATCGAACCCATAGTATTTTTATAATATGTTATTATTTTAGCCCAATTTTAATAATTTTCTGTTTTTGTTTTAGTTTGTTATTTTCGATCCATTAGCGTTTTGTTATTTCCTTATTTAAGCTTATCAGTTGTAATCTAAGATGCAACTTTTATTCATTCAATAACATTTTAGAGAAATTTCTCTCAATTTCTGGTGGATTATGCAACCCTATTTTCACAACTTTGTCGGTTGCAAACTTGTTTCTTTTTTTTTATCTAGATTTAGCGCTTGTTAGCCTACACTTATGTTATGTGTCAGTTGGTATCAGAGCATGTCTCTCCTGTTCTTTTCATAACGTGATCAGCCATGAGAGATCAACCAGTGACGAAAATCACGACTTTAACTGAGGCCATCAAAGCTCTATCAGATCAGATGGCGGTGTTAACAGCTAAGGTTGGTGACATCAACAACAACGCCAACAACAACAACAACAACAGAAACAATCCGAACAGGGGAGGAGGACCAATTCCGGTTACCAGGGTTCGTAATAACATCTATACTATTGTTACATACCAAAAAACAGAACATACCCATGAATCTGATTTGGAATACTATGAGCGTAGATATTACAACAAATTGAAGGATGATTACTACAAGTTTAAAATCTCTACTTCGATATATCGTTGTCCGTTTTGTTACAACAAAGATTACTCATTGACTGACCTTTTGAGACATGCTTCCAGAATGGAAGGTAACTCGCGTAAGACGATTAAGGATATTGCTAAACATTCTGTTTTGATAACGTATATTTAAGGGTATTTTAATGTTAAAGTCGATGAAACATTTAGCATCACCAATAATGACACAACTGAAATAAACGATGAATTTGTAGTTGGAAACAATCGAATTAATGAGTCGTGTGTCAGAATTCTTATGCAATTGCAAGAGGAGATCGACGTTGCTCGGACGACCGAAGCATTTTCGACGTCGTTGAAACCGGTCGAAGAACATTCAGTCACTAAACCGATTGTTAGTATGGAGAAGATGGATGCCCTATATTTGATTCGCGACATAAATCATCAAATGCTCACAGATTCCTGTCTGGAAGGACAATTTTCTGATGACAGTGGAACTGAGTTGGTGCGGTTGGCATCTCTTTGTTTGCAATATGAACCTAGAGAACAGCCTAATACAAAGTCTTTAGTGGTTGTTTTGGCTCCTCTTCAAAAAGAAACAGGGGTTCCTTCCCACTCATTGATGAGTATCCAACATAATGCTACTATTGTTGTTTCTTTGTCCCCACTTAGCGATGCATGTCCAAGAAAGGGTTTGACTGTCATACATGAAGTTCTCGAAAATATTGGCTATAAAGATGATGATAGGGTGGAAAATGGGTTGTCTTTTCATATGTGGACGGATCAAATGCAGGACTCACTAAGTCGTAAGAATAAAGGGGGTGTTGTTTTCCGACACAAAGATTTCAAACTTGCAATAGAGTTCTCCAGACAGTTGCTATCTATAATTTCTTCTTTGTATTTCACTCAATGGGAATACAAACACAATGAACAGTATTTAAATAGTATTTTATTAACTACTAAAACGCATGCGATTAATCTTTTATTTAACATATATTTTGTAACAATTTAGAGCACCTCATTAAATGCAAGACATTAACTTCTTATTTAACAGATATAAAATCAATAAAGTATATAGATAACTAGTTAACCATTTAAAGTATTTCATAAAGTGCTAAATTACAGGACATCAACCACGGTACTTTGTTTTAGTGGTTAAGAAAGTACTCTAAATAATTAATGTCATAATTTTAGGAGTAAACCATCAAATTGGTCTCTCTGTAATATTTTTAAATTAGTTTCTAATTCTATTGATATTTTAAACTAATCTTTGTTTTTATCAAAAGTTTCTCTATTAGGTTCATGTCTTTAAGTTTTTGTCACATAATGAATGACCTAATTGAATTTTTTTTTGACAAATACATAGATTAATTTAAAATATTAATAAACTCAATTATTAGTTTGAAATATTAAGGGTTAATACCCCCTATAATATAGGTCATTTCTGGGTTACCCCAATAAAAAAAAGTTAGATTTCATCTTGTAATTTAAAAATTCTTTTGTTTTTGGACCTTCATGGCATTAAATTACAAAATTTATGGTGTTTTCGCTCCTTGTAATTTGACTAAATTTTGGTTTATCTCTGTCATATCATCGATTTTATACTGTCAAAATTCATGAAAGTCTAAAATCAAATAATCTTCAAATTACAAAAATGAAATCTAAGAAAAAACTTACAAAAAATAAATCAGAAATGGCTTATATTACAACAATTAAAGCATTGTTAACGCAAATATTAATAGAGTTCAAAGATTAATTTAAGAATGGCTTGGATAGACATGAACCAAGTAAGAACACAGAGATGGTAAACGGGTAGGTCCCAGTGAAGATGCTCGTAAGTTGTAGACTCTTTGGAGTCTCCACGTGAATCAAACTCAAACTCCCCTTTTAAGCAGCTTTATGCAAAGTTTCATTTATTTATTCCTTCTACCACATTCTTATAGTTTAGTTAAATTCTACCTAAGCTTCTTTTGCTTTGATTCCTCTCTAACTAGCTATCTCCAATGAAGCATCAAATTATCTTGCTTTTCTTTGTTACCATTCTTTCCTCTTCCTTAGCTTCTTCTCGACTCATTGTACCGCCAAAAGGTTCAAGACATGGTAACTAACTACGTTGTATCATGCTTTTTATTTTTATGTATCTTTTTTCACCTCCCTCTATTTACTAATTTTTGAGGTTGGAACTTGGAACAACTTGATGTATATAGGTGAAAAAAAGGAATTGAAGATAATTGGTAACACTATGGCTCAATCATCCACTGAAGTGAAAGAAGATATGGAACAAGTAAGAATAACACACATAATGTTTTTATCCACATTTGCAACATGTTACTTGGTCACATCTACACAAGTCCAAAGTGAAATATTTTACCTTGATTAGTTTTTAGTTTATCTTTTTTTTTTCCTCTTTATATGTTCTAATTTGATTCAATTTGGTATAGCTAATGGGATTAGAGGAGTGTTATGAAAAGGATGAAGAATGCTTTAGCAGAAGGATGAATATGGAGGCTCACTTGGATTACATCTACACCCAACACCATAAGCCTTGAATCAATTGACAGTGCATTTTTAGACTTTAGCTCAAATGCAGTGCCAGTGTGTATTATTTTTATTTTATTTTATTTATATGCAGTGTGTATTAATTGAGCATGAGTCCCTATAGTATATAATAAAGAATTAAATCCGAAATTATATTTGGTAGCTACTAAAAAGTGATTTAAAGTTAGCACAATCATGGCCATGGGATTCCAGTGCTTCTAACTGTGTACTTAATTGCATAAAGAAAATTGTGCTTAATAGATAACATAGTGATTGGAAGTTCAATTTGGAATAATTGTCGGTTTAGAGTGTACTGTGTCTGTGTATATATACTCGTAAGTTCATTAGTATACATGAAAAAGTTTTCGAATGGAACATTAAGATATAATAGTATGTCCAAAAACTAAAGAAAATAAGATCTTTTTTTTTGTTGTTGAAGGAATAAGATCTCCTTTTTGTAATAACTATTTATTGAAATAATAAATATACGTGAGGAGAATATAAGATGTTAAAATAAAAATGTTTGGCTATGAAAAAGATAAATGCATAAGAAAATTAATCTACTCTCAATAACTATACAACCATTGTTATCAACTATATATAGTTGTCAAAAATTATTAATTATCTTGTTCAAAAAAAATATTAATTATCCTCGTTTTTACAAGAAAATGCCTTTTACACATCAATATAGAAACATAAATGACAATCAGATGTTCGAATGGTGATGTTCCGTTTAGAAGTTCAAATAGCGATGTGCCCGGATCCCACATAGGTAAATGTCCTAGAGCGGCACAATACCAACACATGTGATTAGACTTGATCATTTCTATTTTATTGAATTATTCTTTATTTGTGCTTCGTTGGTCATAAGTTAGAATACAAGTGTGACCATTTTATTATTATAAAATGACAAAATATGAACTATTGCGTAAGTGTACGTATATTATAAAATGACAAACTGTGAAGATGTGAAATGATGCAGAAGTGTACGTCAATAAATAAATGTCTTCTTTAAAAAACAACAGAAAGTCAACGGATGAACAACACAAGGCTGAGGTAACCAGTAATGTGAGTACAGTACATCAAGACATTTAAATCAATGTCACAGAGAACATATTACTACTACATGACAATTCCTTTGTACAAAGGAACAAGAAGGATGGTGACAGCAGTAAAAATAAATGGTAACAAAATTAAAGACAATCTAAATGGATGCAGAAATTTCTTGTACAAAGGTTGTGCAAATACCATTCACTAGGTATGTAAACCTTGAACCAAATCCAACCTGAACCCAAGTAAAAGAGGAGAGGAAGAACATACTTGCTCGGAATCGAAATGAGAAATTGTATTTCTTTACTTTTTCTTATTTATCCGACAACCGAAAAGAAAATCCCAGTTGTATTAAAGGGAAAAAATTAACATATATATTACAATAATTGAATTTCTGGAAATCAGGAAAGTATTTCCCAGGTAATGAGTAATACTGCAATTTCAAACCCCTCAAAACGCAGAAAGGAGAACAGGAAATACAGTAACAATTTGAAATTCTAATGATACAGGTTACAGAGAACGCCGCCCAACATTGTGACAACTATGGCATAAGTTTTTTTTTTGAAGGAACAACTATGGCATAAGTGTTTTACTTTACGTTACACCCCAGATATGCTGTTTAAAAAACCACGAATCTGCTTTATTGTACATAAAATGACCACATCAATGAGCAAAGAGTTGAGCTGTAAAAACTATCGCATGTATATACTTTGAACACTGAGGAATTAAAGCTTCCTCCTGGGTACAAAAAATAATGAAAAAAGGTAAAGGAAAAAAAATAGAAGTGTACAAAATTTGTTTGAAAGCTCTAGAAACCATTAGAGAAATAAATTTAGCATGAAGAGCTATAAAAAATCGGTAAAAGTAGTAAAGTAAACCTTGGTTCACTCAGCTTCTTAATTCTTATTAAAATAAGAGCTCCAGTGTTCTAAACTTGTTTTAATATTGTTCCTGAAAAATATAACAAGGCCAGGTCAATACCAGCAATAAAATCCATTCAATTTGATATCAGCAAATAAGGAGGATACTGAGGTACAGGAAAATGAAGTTATGTAATGAAAGGGAAATAAAGATATACATATTTTCACTTGAGAAACAAAGGACCTAGGTCCACTATTTGCATTGTCCTAGAAATAACACAGCAAGTTTGATTTCTAATGCTCATTTTCTGACCCAAAATGCATCAGAGCCTACCCAACAAATATTTGAACACACCCACTCTTTCAAATAGATGAATTAGAACTTTGGTTGGACAGCCTCTATTCTGTCCACTTACATGAAATAAAACCTTACCGTCTTGAGGACACTCGATAATGAGTTATCTGATAGGCATCCTGTATGAATGATGGGACCCCTTCCAGACATCACATTTTTGACTCCCGTCTCAGTATCGATATCGGCGTTAGTCACGTAAACAGCCCCTTTGAACATCCATTCACTATTTTCATGACAGTAAACATCTTCAAATAGCTCACCACACAACACACACAAGCATTGGTTTTCATCTGCTAGAACCATTGCATCCTCTTGATTTTTGTCTGTTTCGCTGTCTTGTGAATCTACAGAATCAGTAAACTCATTCTCAGATGCACATTCAGCTTTGCCAGCAACCCAGTCACTTGACTTCAGATACCATCTTGATGCCGTAATTAAACCAGTGCGTTCTCTTTCTCTTGTGGCATGCCACTCCAAGTGTCTGTTAAACTGTTCTTGGAATTTAAGTTTAAGGCCACAAATGCTGCAATGATGTGGGAAATCATCAAATAATCCACTGATTACAGATGGATGCAACTTTCTGATTACATTAGGCTTAAACTCAAAGCCAATGACATTTCTAATATCTGTGCTGGTTGATTCAGATAACGACATAGGTGTTTTCGCAGTATCATCTAACTCATCTTTGGTAGAAGGGAGAGGGACAGCTGCAGAACCAGACAATGAGGCAACAGGCATAGAGCTACTGGTACTAAAGCTGTCGCAGTGATCTTCCAATCGAGTCAGCATCTCAGGCGGCACCTCAGCTGGTGTCTCAGTTACTGTGGATATCAAACCCTTTGCAACTAATGAGCTTAAAAGGTTTGCAAGTGGATTTGAGGTATGATTGGTGGCACCCGATGACTGGGCTGAGGCACTGCTAACATTCGAGGAAGCTGGTGATAGAGTAGATGTCCTTAGTGGTTGTCCAGCCTTTCTTTGAGGTCTTATCGGCAAAGCAGGTGAAGATGGAGAGACATTTGCGGACACTGATGAAATTATTTTGGCAGAGGAAGAACCACCTGACTGAGAAGGCCGAGCCCCTAATAGAGATGGAAGACTACTGGTAGTTGGCATGTTGGAAAATGTTCCTTTCTTCACAATTGCAGCTTTTGTATGACTTGTGGCTGGCTGCTCTGAGGTTTTTCTGGCTAGAGAAACTTTGGACAGAGGTGGCTTCTCAATCTTAACAGTTACTTCAGCGTGTGAAGAGCTCAGTTGTTGCTGATACCTTGGCTGAAAACCCGCTGAAGGTAATGGAACCTGCAAGTCTTTTAGTTGCGATGATCTTCGCAAGTCTCCAACATGAATATTAGGAGAAAGGGTGGGTGAAGAATCTTTATTATATTGGCTGTGCAGACCTCCCAAAAAATGAGATGTTTTACGAGAGTGGGGATGGTCTTGCATAGCCAAACTTTTCATAAGAAGGGAATGGTCAATACTTGGTGGCGTTGGAGACCGATTTCGCAAAGGTGACTGCCTAGAAGGGGATTCAAATCCCTCAGAATGAAATTGTTGTCCCTCAATTTCTGCCAATCCTATTCTTGCATTTGGAAGGAAAGCACGATTCCCCATCCTGGCAGCAGAAGAACTTGCATTGGCTGGTAAGGAACCAGACATTAACATAGATCCATCCAAGTGACCTGGTTTCCTATCCAACTCATCAATTGATTGCTGCTCCTGCAATTGCCATGATAATGATGGATGATGCTGAAATGCATTTAATTGTTTCTTTTCAGTGGTTTGAGATCTATTGGACATTTCTCTATCAAAATTTGCCCCAAAAACATTTCTGATTTGGTGGTGGTTATCTTCAGCTTCCTGCACGACAACAAAAAAATCAATAAATCTACATATTAATGAAGATGCAGTAGAATGATGAGATGAAATTTGGGTCATTATACTAACTGGTGAACCGGTAACTTAGGGATTTGTGTTTGAAATTAAAGATAAGGGATTTAACTATCAGTAAGTTCGGATATTGTGGTTCAGTTGTTGGGGTCCGGAGATGTGTTATCCCATTGAAAGTATAGAATTTTATTTCATTTTTATCTAGGTTTAAAACTGGGTTTGTTGTGTAAGATAAGTTCTCCTAGTAACCTACACTAGGCATATTATTTTATCTCAGGGAATTCAATCTTATATAGAAGTTATCATCAAAATTCTGGTTTTTAATATCCCAAATTACCAAATTCTGACAATCTTACCAAATTCTCATCATCAGCGGTCCAAGCACCATTGCCCAAGTTGTTACGGACACCATGACCAGTCAATCCCGTGTTCATTTCATCCCACGAGTACTCCTCTTCCTCAGAATTTTTCCAGCTACTTGATATCACATTTCTCTTTATGCCAGTTATGTTTCGTATTGGCTGATGCATAGATGCTTCAGTATTTGAAAAACTATGCTTGAGGCCAACACTATTTCTTGGCCCAGATATGGTCCCTGAAACACCAGCAGCAGCTTTGCTGTACAAATTTATGTGTCCTAACTTGGCCACCCTGCCATCAGTTCTTCCAATACCCGTGCCCAAATTCCTTGAAAGATTGGAACCATGTTCATTGTCTTCATAGGATGCACTGATGCTCTTTTCTGGAACTGAATCATCGAATGGATCTCTATGAGTGCGCTGATTATTCTGCAATGTAGGTTATTCATTAAAATATGACAACTGACATAGTGAATAGCATAAAGGAAAAAGAAAGACCACTCAACGTAAGTGAATGTTAACAGAAACACTACGACCCACCCATGCTTGTGCAACACCCAAATCTCTATCAGTCATCTCATGGTCGTCATTTGAGTTTGCAATAGCTCCACTCATGTCACCAACAACTCCTTTAGTCTTCATGACAGAAAGTACATGTCAAAAACGCATGACATCAAAAAGAATATGGATAACTAAAGTAACATGATAGAAATCCTGTAATCATGTCATATTTTGATCTTAAGACATGATGTCACATGTCCCAGTCCAGTTTCATCATGCAAAGAATGACTTGGACTTCCAATTCATCACTGACATAAATCCTGTAATCATGTCATATTTTGATCTTTTCCAATGAAATCAAAATTTCAAAATCTTGGAAGTATAAATTTAAGGTGCTATCATTTCACCTACCCTGCTGGACTGCTGAAGACGCTGTCTTTCAAAATACTTGGGATTCACATGGATACTGTGAGGCGAATTCTGTGACTGTGAATCACTCCTGAGTGCAGTAGATGCTGAAGACGAACCATTGATTGCTGGAGTGAATCCCAGTTCCTTGTCAATAACCTGAAGGGTCTGAGGAGGAAAGACTCCTTTCCAAGTTCCAAAAAGATGTTTCATACTTTGACGGACAGAAGGATCTACCTGTTTGTATGCCTTGCAGAATACCTAAAACGTACAGGAGTAATTAGCAAGTAACTAGTTAAAAATAGCTCTGTAAGATGAGAGACTGTGTCTCGGGAAAAACATTCATAATTAATGATCTGAAGGATTCATTGTTTACCATTGTAAAGACATGTACAAATACACATCAAAAGACATGAAGGTAAGTAACGTGCTATGAGAAGAATAGATATCTAACCTCGGGTAGTTTGGCAGCAAAGTATTTTATGTAATCCCGCCCAATATTCTTAACAATACTGTCTAAGAGATAAAGAGATGGCAGCTTTTGTTCACTAGGAACCTGGAAAGTCATTAACACAATTAATTGAAAATTGACCTTTCTTTTTATAACAAAAATATTAAGAATCAAAGAACTAGAAATAAGAGAGCCTGACGTATGATAAAGTACATATGGAAAGAACCAGAAACCAACAATATATAATTTATAAAATGAAATGTCTATTCAAAATTGCTAGTCAATTACTTATTCTAGCTGCTGCCCTGCCGGTAAAAACCGAGGCCTTACAGTAAGGTGGCAACAAATAAAATTAAACAAACATCCAAACAAACCTAACATTCCACATTTTATTGATAGTTTGGATCAATTCCTTGGAACAAGTACAACATATGTAAAGGCCATAACAATGAACAATGTCACAATCTTGATTCCTCTGCATGAATACTGCCCAATCTTCCAAATCATGATAAACACAAACCAATTCCATATGATCCTTGATACAAAATGATTGCAGAGGGATGTATCAACTTTATCTTTGGTAAGCATGCCATATTAAACCCTGGCAATTGAAGCAAATCCACTAGCTCAAAAGTGCAATGGTACAAGAAGCAATGTCTTCGTACAACTTTTCTGTACAAAATTTCTTTCTAAAATAACCCCCGCCAAAAAAATGCTGATAAACTGTATTGTCCCATATACAAGTCAAACCTAAGGTAAGATTTGAAACAATGCATTGGCCTATAATCTATGAAAAATAACTATCTGCCAAAGTACTATGCAGTTACATTGTATGTTACAAATGAAAAGACGACAAATAATGAAAATTAAACATGGGCCACAGAGTAACCATTTCTATCTTAGTATCTATATATACGGTATAGAACAAAATAAAATGTGAAAGATTCATACTCCCCTTTGCACATAAAGTCAATAAAATACAGTACCCACTCTCTAATGATGATCACTGTGTATCACTTCAGAATAACAATTTTTTTTATTTCTTTTACCGATTGATTTTGATTGTAAAGCAACATTTTTCCGTTTTTGTTCAATTTCCATAGTTGGCAATCAACAGATAAATAAAGCAATAAGCGGGGAACCAATGAAATGAATTTGGAAAAAGAATCATAATAATCCTTATGGGATATATTATATCTCTTCACATGGCAACTGCAACTCTTGCCATAATCTTAACACACAAGTAACAATACTAAAATAAAACACCACATAACATAAGAAAAAACAACACTCAAATCAGGAAAGCATAACGACCGTAATAAAGGGTCCTTTTTTCCATTTTTATTCCATCTTTTTACAGTTACAAGAACTCCATTCAATAAGCAATTAGCTCAATAACACAACCCCTCCAAAAAAAGATTAACCAATTGAACAAAGAAACATCTACACAGTGTAAAAACTAATTCACCTCTAGAATGTTAGCACAAATAGTAGCAGCAATAGCCTTCTGACCAGCTTGATTCTCCCCTGCAATTATAGTCAAGTTGGTAATCATCGGTTTGGAATTGAAAGTAAGCTCTGCAAGTGCACTCTTATACTGAGCCACCAGGTCCTCAAACCGAATCGGCTGCGGCTCATAACCACCACCAAAATCACTGCTTTCTAACTCTCTATCATTCTGTCTGAACCGCGAAGCAGAAGACAACGTTGAAATCCCAGAATTCACTTGTTTTCTTTGTTGAATTGGTCGAGCACTCGAATTCGGAGCATGATCCGGATCTTTGATCAATCTGGGTCTCTTCAAAATTGGTTCTTTTGATCTATCAAACGGTCTTCGTGAATTCTCCATAGAAATCAGATCAAACACAAACTAAGATAAATGAAAAATTGAAAACACTAATCCCAAAGCTAAAGATAAACCTAGTATACAGATAATTGATATAGATTACAAGATTGGTGATTAATAATACATGATGATGAATCAGTAGTAATGAATTATGAAGAGTGAAAGTAAAGAAAAAAAGTTACAAGATTGAAATAAATGAGAAATCGATAACCCTAAATCAGAAAATGGAAGAGGGAATTGAGGTTGAATAGCGTTGAATGATGAATCAGTTGATTGAAATTGAAGGAAGGAGGGTTGAAAATTGAAATTGGATAGGTGATTGCGGAGTAGGCGGAGATTGTTCTTAAGACAGTTATATATGGATTCATTGTAGTGGCGATATCTTGCAATCATGATGTCTGAATGATTGATACCCGTTAGATTTGAGATGGAACGGTGCAGATTTTGTGAAGGTTAATAACACAAATTAACACCGTAATTTATGGATGTCTGAATATAACTTTTGTTTGGATTATTATGTATTTTCAAGTTGCCCTCTACTTTAATTAATTCCATTCCATTGAAAAAATGATAAACTCTTTTTGGTGGGGTCACGCCCTTACTAATCATTGTGGCATCTATTGGTTAAGCTGGACAAAATTGACGATGCATAAGATTTAAGGAAGTATGGGTTTCAAAGATCTTTCGGCTTTTAATTTAGCTATGTTGGGTAAGCAAGGTTGGAAATTGCAGACGGATCCTGATTCTCTTGTGTCTTGTATTTTTAAGGCACCCTATTTTCCTAATAAATCCTACCTTACGACTAATATTGGTCCCAATCCAAGTTATGTGTGACGCAACATCCTCCAGGCTCGGTTCATAGTCTGAGGAGGAGTTCATTTGAGCATTAGTCAAGGTAACTGTATCCTCTTTTTAGATGAGATGTGGCTGCTCAATGAGGAAAATATTCTAAGTAATATTCCAGGAGCTCATTTTGTTAGTCATACCTCGATAAATAGTCTTGTGGATCCTTACTTTAAACGATGGAACGAACTTGTTGTCCGACAAGTCTTTAGTGAGGATTTAGCTTCTAAAAGTATCAACAAACCTCTCTTTGAACAGGTTCAACATGATACGTTACTTTGGAGGGTTGAGAAAAATGGCGACATTCAATGTGAAGCACTTACTGGTTGCGTGTCAATGAGTTAGTAGAGTTATCCCATCTTCAAAAACCAGGTTATTTGGTTGGCATTTGGAAGCTTAAAACTCCCTCGAAGGTTAAAAATTTGATTTGGCGTATGTGTCGGGGTTGCCTACCAACTCGTGGTTGGTTGCTTGATAAAGGTGTTCATTGTCCCACTCAGTGTGTAAGTTGTGATTCTAATTATGAGGATTTAGCTCACATCTTTTACGAGTTTCCTTTTGTTGTTCAGGTATGGTCTATGGCAGGTTTATGGCGAGTGATTCAAGGTGCGGTGGCAATGTCACCTTCGGCTATTAAGGTTATTTTTACTTTCCTACAATCTCCATCTCTCAACGTTTTCTCAACGTTTTGCTGCACTCTTTTGGAGTCTTTGGAAGCATGGGAATATAAAGGTTTGGGAAGATGTTACGAAAACTTGTGCAACAGTGGTTGAAAGAGCTCGGTCTTTGGATGAAGGTCGGCAACTTGTGAATGGCTCCGGAGCTGAAACTTTGAATGTGGCTCCTGTTGTTGTGCAATCAGCAGCTGTTAGCGCTACTACCTCTGTTGTACCATATGTTTTGCAACTGGCAGTTGTTAGTGTTGTTGCCCTTGTTGTACAATTTGATGCCCAACTGCAGTGGTAGCCTTTTGAGCAAGGCCGCATGAAGTGCAACATTGATGCGACGTTCTCCAGTCACAGTAATAGAACAGGCATCGGCATTTGCATATGTGATGAAGGTGGAGTCTTTGTTTTGGCTAGAACAAACAATTTTTCTGCTATATATCCGGTTGATATTGGGGAAGCATTGGGTCTTTACCATGCTTTCTAATGGGTGAGTGATATGGACCTTGATAATATTGACTTTGAAGTTAACTCTAAAACCACAAAAGATGCACTTTACTCGGGTTGGGAAGACATAACTGAAGTCGGTAACATCATCACTACTTCCCGATCTTTGCCCTCGTCCAAGTTTACCAACTCTCATGTGGAGTTTGTTCGGCTACAAGCTAAGGTGGTGGTTCATACTCTCGCAGGGAAGGCCACATTTCTCGCTAGTCCCGATATTTATTTTCATATACCTAATTGTATTGAAACTTTGATTGCTAATAAAATGCTATAAACACTTTTCCCATAAACAAAAAATCAGAAGAAAAAATTAACAAAAATTTAATATATGGTCCATGTGAAAAAAATAAATATAAAAATTTAATTGAATTTCATATTCATATAATTGTTTGCTTAGAATTTGTGTTTTTTTCTTTTTTCACATGGAGTTTGTTGATAATTTGTATTGTTTTAACAAGTTTATCATGTGTCTCATTTGTGGCTTAAAAAAGGTATTCGTCTTCGAACCGTCTGAATTTTGTGGCATATAACTGGTGTATTTGAAAAGCAGGGAATGTTGTGTCTTGATAATGAGCAGGTTAGTTATCATCGACTATGGTACAATGTTGGGAGCTATCTTAGTTCTCTTTCGACGTCATTGGGTAGTGGTCTTCTTTCTCGTCCACAACACGTTAGATCTATTGGCCTCCTTCTTGTATGTAGACTATGATTCTCAATGTTGATGGGAGCAATTTCGGTAACCCCGACCGCTCATGCTTTAGAGTTCTTCTTCGTGATCCGGACGATACTTGGCTTTGTAGATTCTCAGGATTTATTGGCATATTTCGAATAACTTGCGTGTTTTAGAGTAGAATACCTTCGAAATTCTAACTATAATTTTAGAATCCAAGTAAATTAGCTTATGCGGTTGTGAAAGGTTAAATGACTTTACATAGACGCTAGTAAATAGAAGAGGCATTACAATAAAATAATATTAATATTATATATATAAACTATAATAGTACAAAAAATGTAAAATCGCCTTGGAAAGTTTTTTTGTTGAATTGGCATTGGAAAGCTAAAGTTTTTACGAAAAGCCCAATGATAATAAAATTTGAAGACTGTTTGAGTAAGAAACCATTATTAGCAAAAGAAAAATAAATAAAAAAGTAAGAAACCATTATTATATTCAATCAAATATATAATTGGGTGGACTAAGTCATATAGTTTGGTTGTAGACACATATCAAGTGAAGAGAACTATAATGGCCTTTGCACAACTCAACATAGTTTAGAATGTTGGTCTACATTATAGTCTAACAGAGGAGTTGAGTCATAGTATCATGACCAGAACTATCTCCAAGTTAATCATATAATATAGTCAAAAAAGTTTAATCCCCTGTCAAGTCATTGCAACAGTCAAAATCATAAGAAAATCAAGATCCTTTGTATCGATTATGGTATGAGTTTGTTAGCGAGAATAAAGCACCCAATCAGGTGAAGAAAGTACTTCCTCAAACAAATTAATATTGTCCCTCTACAACAATCAACTTATACATATCACACAACACAATTTAAAACAAGCACACCTGGTTTGCTTAATCTCAACAACTCCGTCCATTGTTTCCCGTAAAAACACTTATATGCATGCTTAGCAATATCAAGGCTCATATCCCGCAGAGAGAAAAACTTTTCGGTTGAAGGAAGCTTCAAAACTGAGGATTGTCATCTAATGTGATGGTTATATCTATGTGACGTATGGAATGAGTTGCTCTCATGCCACCTTTATTCAAAAGCAGATTTGAGACTATTGCCAAGCATCGTCTGATATACCTTCTTCAAGGGCCTGAACCTTGAACCCTCAATCCATCAAAGTACATGTGTTGATATGTTCGCAAATGTGAACGTCTTTAATTTCATTTGATTTGATCTTCTCAACTGCAACCATACGTACAACCACATACACATGGATCACATGTAGCTGCGTACATCCTCCATGTAAATGCAGGCAGATGAATTTAACACTAGTCAGTGGAACTATATCATTAGTCTATGGTGGAACTCTATCACCGCTGTTGAAAATGATTCTATCATTTGCACCTGTGGTCCTACCCACTATTGTACAAAATAAAATATAAACATAATTTAGACAAAAAGATAAAAATAAAAATCTGAAAACTATCGACAGAGCAAGAGAATACAGGTAAATCTCTCAATACTTTATAATTATGCAGAGGGTTACAAACATAATCTTGGATGGGATAAATTTTTGGTACGTAATACGCCGACATATTGTCTAAGAAATAGAGTTGGTCATCCTATATCGAGTGAGGCGTAGAATAATAAGTTATTCAAGCCTTGTAAACTAAGCGACTCGATAGTGAGTGTTTTGTAGTTATATTTTATTGCTTACATTTGACTATGACGTATATTTGTATTTTAATACCTCAACATTGAACATGTTATGTTTAATTGGTATCTCCATGTGACTCTCGTTACTATGGTTTATCTGAGTGTTGTTGTTTAATTTCAATATTTTGGATGAAGTTAATTTGATGCATGGTATGAATTTGATAATGTTAAACAAGACACTAATTTGATGCATGATATGAATCAGAATGTCTAGTCTATCTAGGAAACCTTCATCTCTTGTATTGAGGATGGATGTCTAATAATGATTTTAATACAACCATATTGCTTCATCACACGCTCTGAAAAGTGGCGATAAATCATGTTGTGGCTGCACTTTATCCAACAAGAGTACCAACATATATTGTGGCATGGATGCGTCTGACAGACTTTGTTGTATGGGTTGAAGATCACGTTGTCGACCTCTAGGCGATCAAAAAAGATCACGTATTTGTTCAGGGTGACCTGTGACCTTTGCCTTGAACGAATCACGTCGTGTTTAGCTTTTTCACGGTATAGTTAGGGTCGATATCATATGGATCTATGCAATGAAATGCTCCATAGCACAAGCTTGAAGAAAAAAAATCAAGTATTACAAACATAGAGACCTATTAAATTAAAAGTATATATTAAAATAAAAAAATTCTTAAATATTAGAAAACAAATAATTATCTGCAATGGGGTACAACGTCCAACCATCTATGATTTATGAGAAATATTTGCCTCAACCAAATACTAATAAAGAAATTCAAGAGCCGAAGCACCCCCACGAGCACCAATTAATTGTAGTGAGGTCCCATAGGTACTCTAGAAACACCGCAACAACTTACTTAATACTTAATTTAAACTAGGCTTAATAGGTCATTTGGTCCCTTAATTAATTTCAAGTTTTCATTTTTGTCCCATAACTAATAAAACTCATGTTTTGGTCCCTCAATTTCATCTCCGTCAGACAAATAAATACCTAGCTGTTAACTTTAACCTCAAATGTCTATAATGGACCAACATTATATACAGTCCACCATAGACGATAATACTTTTTAAAATTTTAACCATTAGATCTTTTTCCAAAAAAGAACACCGTACGATCATGCATTTCTATTGTATTATATGGTGAAGCAACAACACCTAATGTTTTTAAAGAGAATACTACCATTGAATTATGCAAGTCTATTTTATCTTACAATGAACCAGCAACACTTAATTTTATTTTCTTTTCTTCATCTTCTTCATTCCTCTTCTTCATAATTCAACATCTCCATCGTCATCACACTCAAGAACAGCCCAGAAAAATTTTCAGAAACAAAAAATAAAATAAAAACATAACAATGTATTTCAATACTCAATCACATAATCTTCAATTCACATTATCAAACATTCATCAAAAAAACTTCAAACACACAAAAAAAAATATCCAGAAAAATAAATTAAAACGAAAAAAAATTAGATCCAAAATCGAAACAGCAACAACAACAAAAAAATTAGATCTTTATTTCCTTCTTTTCCCCTTCCTTCTCTCTTCTGTTCATCTTCCTTCTTCTTTTCCTTCTCTCTTCTATTCTCTCCCTCGAATATCGAAATAGCAACAAGCCAACAACAACACAAAATATCAAATTTCTTGTTCACACAAAATTTGTTTTTTATTTTGAGAGGTGAAGATGGAGAAGATGATGTTTTTTTGGATTTGTTTTTGTTGTTGTTTGAGAATAGAGAGGGATGATGATGAGAATGGATGAATTGTTGTACGACACAGTAATCTAATAACTCATAACCCAATTCAAATCTCACACCTTAATCCATTAACATTCAACACTGTTCCGATTCTGAATCTTTGTACTGTGTGAGGTGATTTTCCTTGTTCATGGCTCTTCACTGTGGTTGTTCTTTCACCTTCACAAGTGTGGTTTCTAACCTCCTGGTTCAATTAAAGTTTGCCAACCCATTGTTAAAGCTCGGGTTTTCCTTCACATATTTCATGTGGCGTGTGGCGTGACTTAAGTCAGGCATGTGAAAAATTTAAGTCGTGTTTGATTTATGTGTTAGTTAACTAGCGCATAAGTATTTTGGTCAGTTTGGCTGGATGGGAGCGAAACTTGCTGGGTGGAGAGCAGTAAAGCAATTTTAATTTTCAAAATAGATGGGATTAAAATCCCAAGCCCAACCCACTTCCTTTTGAAGTGGCCCATTCTCATTTCCACAAAAACAAAAAAAAAAACATGTTTCTGAAAAATGTAATAAAACCCTAAAACACCAAAACGAGAAGGTCTCTTCTTTGCTGCCATCTTCGCCATGGCCCCTCACACCGCACAGTTTCAGAACCGCCACAATCAAGGTGGCGCACACACACACAGTAGTTCAACTGCCTTCTCGGAATTCAGAACCGCCACAACCCATAAGGGCAAACTAGCCCTCAAGAAACGTGCTCCAAAACTCGTAACCATCATTACTTCTTCTTTTCATTCCATTTAATCAAACACCATGATTCATGTTTTTGTGTTTCTTGTTACAGGTTGAAACTGGGAAGAAAACGTTGTTGCTTCATGGAACCAAAACGAGTGCGGTTTTGAATGCTGTGTTGACTCAGATTTATCATTTGAAGAAGGAAAGTGCGATTAAGTATAGTCGTAAGAATGATAATATTAAACCTTTTGAAGCTGGTGGTGAAACCTCTTTGGAGTTTTTCGCACAAAAAACTGATTGCAGTCTCTTTCTGGTAATTTTCTCATTTTTTGAGTTCTGCTGAATTTTGTTTGTGTTGATTTAATTGGTGTTAGTGTTGATTTAATTTTAAATTGTTCTACCTCTTGTTGTGTAAGTGAATTACGTAGTTACTTGTTTTTACCATTTTTAAGTTCATGTTTTAAAAAAAGTTAGGAGTTTGAAACCAAACTAGGCCCTGTTTGGATTAACAACTTAATAATACATTTATCATACAATACAAGTACTTATGTGTAAGTTTTTTCTATAACATAAGATGAAATAAAGTCAAACCATTTTGTATAAGCTGTAAGTAGTTTTCATTAGCTATTTTGGCAAGCTTATGAAAACAACTTATAGCACAACCACTTATTATAATAAGCGCTTAGCTTGCATAAACTATTTTTATAGCAAAAGATAAAATAAAGTTAAATTGTTTTTGTATATGCTATAAGTTGTTTTTATAAGCTACACTGGAGAACTTTGATATTGAGTTGAAAAAAGGTTATGAAAATTGACGTTAGTATTAATTAAATTTTAAATTGTATTCTCTCTTGTGTAACACTGTAAGTGAATTACATAGTTTGTTTTTTTACTTTTTACCATTTTTAAGTTATGTTTTAGAAAAGTCAGGAATTTGTACTGTGTTCTTAAGTTATTTATATTTGGTGATGTTTGTCATGAAACTGATACAGGCCCTGTTTGGATAAACAACTCAAGTAAACGCTCATAGCATAAACAATTATGATATAAGTGTTTATGTGCAAGTTATTTCTATAACAAACGGTATAATAATGTCAAACTATTTTCATATAAGCTATAAATTGTTTCCATTAGCTATTTTAGAAAGAACACATTATCATATTTGAGTTTATGTAGAAGTTGTTTCTGTAAGAAAAGATCAATAAAGTTGAACTTTTTCATATGTCATAAGCTTTTTCTATAAGCTCTCCCATACAGTCTTACCAGTGCTAATGACAGTAGATAAGCTCAAATAAGTCAATCCAAAAAAGCTCTTGGTTATGATAGTAGATCAGGGGTAACTTCATTTGCCCGAAACTTGTTGTATTGTTATTATTGAGACATGTTATTTGGTTCGTTTTTTCTTTTACTGAATTTTGTTTGTGTATAAGGTTTTATTATTAAATCATTACAATTGGTGTTAGCATTGATTTAATTTTAAATTGTTTTCTCTCTTGTTGTGTAAGTGAATCACAAAGGTTTTTACCTACTTTCACCATTTTAGGAATGTGAACTTTGTTTTTAAGCTATATATTTGGTGATTTTTGCCGTGAAACCAAATTAGGCCCTGTTTGGGTAAACAACTTAATAAAACGTTTATCATAGAAGTGCTTTTGTGTGAGTTATAAGATAAAATCAGGTCAAACAATTTTATATAAGCTATAAGCTGTTTTCATTTGCTGTTTTGGAAAGATTGAGAATATAAGCTGAAAACAACTTATGAACACGTGATGAACTGTTTCCATAAGCTCTCCCAAGCAGTATCACAAGTGCTTATGCCAGCAGATAAGTTTAAGGGCCTGTTTGGATAAACAGCTTATTTGGAGCTAATAGCACAAGCACGCATCATGATAAGCACTTAGCTTGAAAAGTTATTTTTATAGCAAAAGATAAAATAAAGTTAGATTGTTTTTGTATATACAATAAAATGTTTTTATAAGCTATATTGCAGAACTTATGAAAATAAGTTGAAAAAAGGAAATGAAAATTGTCATAAGCTGTTTTCATAAATTCTCCTAAACAGTCCCACAAAACATATGTCAATGGGTAAGCTCAAATAAGTCAATCCAAACAGACCCTAAGCAATCATTTCAAACAAGTCCTTATTTATGATTGCAGTTCAGGGGTAACTTCATTTGTATTCAGACTGCTAGTATTACCCGAAACTTGTGATGCTAGGCCTTTTTTTTCTCTTTCAATTATTGAAAATACGTGTTATAATTAACAAATCTCAATATCGGCTTGTCCCCCTCTAAAAATTAATTGAGTTCCTTATTCACACATAGCAAGAGCTCCAAATATTACATGGAAAGCGATTTTGTTATGATTTAATGTTGCGTGTATTTTGCAGTATGGATCTCACTCAAAGAAGAGACCTAATAACCTTGTTCTCGGGAGAATGTATGATTTCCATGTCTATGATCTGATAGAAGTTGGTATTGAAAATTTTAGAGGCATGGAGTCATTTGATTATGATAAGAAAATAGCTCCAAAGGAAGGGTCAAAGCCTTTTATGGCTTTCATTGGGGAAGGATTTGAGTCCGTGAATGAACTTAAACAGTTGAAGGAAGTTTTACTTGATCTTTTTCGCGGAGAGGTGCGTCTTTGTTTTTCTTTCTCTTTCACATTCTTTTGTTGGCAGCTGGACTATGTCAACAGAAGTGATGCATATGATTCATGCAGGTTGTGGAGAATTTAAATCTTGCCGGAGTGGACCGTGCATATGTATGTACTGCCCTGTCTCCAACTAAGGTGTTTTTCACACACTGTGCATTGCGGTTGAAAAAATCTGGCACAGTTGTCCCAAGAATGGAATTGGTAGAAGTCGGTCCTTCCATGGATATGGTTATTCGCCGGCATCGTCCTCCTAATGAAAGTGTGATGAAGGAAGCCATGAAAACTTCAAGGGACAAGCCAAAGAAAAAGGTGACAAATTCTCTAAATCTTTCTGGTTTATCTGTTCATGTAAAATGAAGTTGCATGTCTAAATTGTGTACTTTGTTTTATGCTCCCAGGAGAAGAATGTTAAAAAGGATCCCCTACAAGGAAAGATTGGAAATGTTTATATTCCAGATCAGAAGGTAAGAGGGACTATTCTCGTTCTTTGCTTTAACTAGTTGGTTTAGTTCACTCAACTTATTGCATTGATTGTGCTTATGATATCGATTTATAATTGTTTAGATTGGAGAAATGGTTTTGCCTAATAAATCGAAAGGAGTGAAGAGGGAGCGCCGAGAAGCCAAGCAGCAGAAACATGGGAGTGATGAACATGCATCGAAAAAGCAGAAGGACAAATCTTCTTAAAATATTATATTATAAATTACACCTATTGTCTTTTCCTGCCTGTCTTTTGATCATGAAGCGAGCCATTGTAGCAGATCAAATTATAATACACTGGATGTTGTTTAGTGACATGAATATTCTAGATTTCACCCTTACAGGGGATGTGTTTTGTTGCCATTTAATTGTAAGCATAATGTTTACTTCAAATTTTGCCTGATTTAGACGACCTTTATCCTCGAGTGGATTAGTGAGTAGTAGCTTCTTACAGCCTATTTTAATACGTTCATTAATTTATGTTCAGATGGATATAGTTTCTGATCTGGGTGGGGTTCTATCATACCATTTTATAGTTTGGAGTGCCTATTTCCAATAGATTCTGTTCTTTTGGAATCTTCCATAAAAAAATGGTTATGTTTTGTAAACTGATCAGTAATATTGGATCTTTGCACCACACAGTTTCCCACTTGAAGATGGAATATGTTATTTTGCTATAATAGTGATCAGTCCTATGAGTTTATGCACTTTGATTTGTCCCATGTTTATGTACTTTGATATTTCTACTTCTACGAGTCTGTTCTGCTACCACACGCTCTTGTGGAGGTAGCTTAATTTGAAAAGCTATACTCTTTGACATTGTCGAGTAGCTTGCAGTTGCGCTCAATTTGAAATCAGTCCAATTTACCAGTTCTTGCATGCACCTACTATAATTTATGTCTTGAACATCGACATTGATTTCTTCATGACCTTAAACACGTAGACCAATTAATGGATCTTTCCTCTGATGTATCAACACAGAAATTTGCTGCTGTGCTGGTCCATAACCTTAAACACGTAGAACATGAGAAAGACAAGCAAAAAAGGTTGACATTGATTCTGCTACATGCTTAGTAATTAGGGATAGGAATAGGTCAGGCTGGCCTACGACAGGTCAGGCCAGGTCAGACCAGACTTTTTTCTTAAACAAAGAAGGCCTAGGCATTTTTAGAAGCCTATTTAACTTAAAAGTTCAGGCCACAAGCCATTCAAAAAGCCTCTTGGGCATATTAGGCCGACCTATTTAAGTAAATATGAATAATATTATTTATTATTATATTATATTTTGTACTTTGAATTAAAATAACAATTTGTTAACTTTTTCAGTAATTTAAGCTTATTAGTATACACTAATTTTTTGCATATTTAAATGTATTATTATAAACTAGAATTGAAATATGATACAATATATAGTCAAATTTCCTAAAAACTCATCTTGATTATCAAAAGAGTTTAATCTAATTGATATATTAGTTCGCTAGTCTATTTAAACTTAGATCACATTGTTTATTAAAAGGTGTTCATATGAAATATGTTTTTAAACAGGCTAGCAGACCGTATCAGGCTTTCAGAAGGCCAGTCTCGAGCCTAAAAAGTAAGCCTATGACATGCCACAAGCTAGGCTTAGGCCTTCCGAAAATTTGACAGGCCAGGCTCGGGCCTTGCAAAGTCTAACTCGGCCTAGCCTATTCACACCCCTATTAGTAATGTATGGAAGCATGTAGTTGCAGCAAAAAAAAAAATGTCACTTTGATGACTAAATGGTCCAAAGTCTTTGGAACTTCAAACCTAAAATAAAGAAGGCCAATTTGTAGTCTTTGATTTGTGAGACGGTTCCAAAGCACACCACTACAACAACAAAAGAAGTCTATCGTTTTTGGTTGAATCCATATAATCTTATTTTTCCTATTTTATGTGATTGAATATTTGCCTAATTGTTTACTGCAATCAATATACTATGCTGCTACCATGTGTTGCATATGTGCCATGTACTGTACACTACTCATTTCCAATGAAGAAAGTGTATTGGTAGCTGACTGAAGTCTCAATCTTGTGACAGGATATTGGTAGAAATTATCCAGTACCTTATGAGTATGCACATATTTTTGTGAACAAATTACTGAAAGGCTCATTTACATTCAATTTCCTTAGACTCTTAAATATTTAACTAAATATCTGTGGCTGTCAAAGCCAAATCTCCTGCAAGTACTAAAATATGCTTTGAACAAATTTCTGAGTTCAGTTTTTATTTTAGTTTTTTCATACTAGTATATATACAATTGATCCCATTAGAATTCTGCAGTTAAACATTATGAGCTAACATGTATAAGAATGAGCAAACATGAATAAGAATGAAGAGCAGGAAGATAGAAATGATTTCTGAATTGAAAACTGAGTAATGTTTTTGTAGATACATCATATCATATTCTGTGTCAATGGACAAGCTGGCTTAACAATACTTTTTCAGTTTCACCTTTCAAAGATATGAAGGGCTATTCTTAGAGTTCAATATGGTTTTTACCTCTCACACATTGCTGCCCAACATTTTACTATAAATACACAAGCTATCAGATGATATAATGATATTTGGAATGTTTATATAATAGAATAAATAATAAATAGCAAGTCCTACATAGGGAAGAAAAGTGTGATTTACACAGCACACCTAACTACTTATATTAATGATTATTTGCCTTGCCACAAGTAGGGTAGTGCAGAGAAGTAAGTCCAAGATGGGGTACATCTATAGCATAATAATACAAGAACTTATAGTAACTAACAAAACTACCAATTTTGATTGACCTTTTTTTTATAAATAAATATAAACTTATCTTTTAACAACATTGTTCTATTCCAAATTTAAATTTGAAAACATGAAACATAAATAGTGAAATTTAAACAAGTTCATATATCAAATATTATATAAAAGTGACACAATCGAATTAAAGTAAATCGAATATTATACAATAAAATATATATACAATTTAAATAGTGTGTTAGTCATTCCGCTGATACTAAAGAATGTTTACTTAAATCATCATCCACCCGGTGAATTGATTGAATGCAATTAAAGAATTAGAATTTACAAAGAAAAGCATGCTAAAAAGAATAACAAAAATTGTGGAAATAAAGAAATAATCAAAGCTGATGAATGAATATTGATTATAAATCAAAGTTATTCAATAATATGACCCCTAGGAACTATAATTGCTCAAAGGCAACAATTGTAGGAATAGATGCATGTTTGAGTTGATGGTGAAGTTGACAAAATCACAATAACACCGTGATTTTATTGAAACTCCGAATTGTAACTTCTGTCAAAATCATGGAAGCCGGTCGTGATTCTGCCAAACTTATGAATCAAGATTTTCTTAGGTAGGTCTATCATGCTTACCACCTTGACTATCTATTTCATCAAAAGGAGATTCATCAGTTGGCCACTTATCAATACCCAAACTTCCAAAACCAATATCCCACATATCTGACATGTCACCACTTGTAACAACTCCAAAGTCAGATATTCCATAATTCATAGGATCCCACATCTCATTCCCACAGTTTGAAGTAGCAACAGCACCAACATTGAAGTTAGGGTCCCATATATCTTCTTGCTTGATAATACTTTCAGTCCCAATAGATTGAAACCCTTCAAAATTCTCAGGAATAACTCCTTCATTTGGACTAATAACATTTTTTCCTTTGAAAAGGGGTTCATCAAGTCCAAAACTAGATGATCCTTCTCCAATAATATTAGTTTCTGAATTTGACATGAAAATTCCATGCATTGCAGCATATTCATCTGATGAAATATTCTCAATTTGAGAAGTAAAATTTTCTTCACCTGCACTCATTTCTTTAGCTAGATCATGTGAAAGATAGTGAGTAGAGTTTTCAATAGAAATTGGACTTAGTTCTTGAGTTTCACAAGACATGTTTATATTCCCCAAATTGGGTTGGTACCTCACTATCTTTCCATCTTGTAGATTTTCTTCTTCATTTTGGTGTTGCTTAACAAACTTTCTTCTAACTCTTGGAGATTCTATATCTCTTTGTTCTTTCTTCTGCTTGAGTCGCGCTAAAAAGTCCGGATTTGATAACAACTTGGCCAAGAAAGATACCATTTGTTTCTGTCTTTGTTCAGCAGATTGAAGCCTTTGATTCACATTACCTGCATGACTAGCCGTCATTCGTTGTTGTTGCTGTAAATCAACCACTTCTTGCATTAACACAGTCCTCTCCTTCCTCAATCTTTCAATCTCAACCTCGACTCCAGATTTTCCTGCTATCAGAGACAAAGTTAGTTAGTTAGTTACTAGTAGAAGTTTGTAACTAGTTTGTAAGCATATATAGAAATATAGTTAGTTAGTTACTAGTTTGTTAGCCTATATAAAAGGTTTGATTTGAACACTTGTAATCAATTCTCTCATATTAATTCTATTTATATTTTCCTAATACCTGCATCAGAAGAAGATCCAACATAGTTACCAACTTGCTGAGATTGAGACGTGCGGCGCCTTTGAATGGTCTTCAGTAAGTGCTTCTTACCTTTCTGAAAACCTTCATTGAAAAACTCCCATTTGTCGGTGTCAATCTTGCGGAATCCCTGTGCTCAAACACCAAATTATCTGAGAATGAATAAAACAGATATAGGAGAATCAAGAAAGGGAAAAAAAAATACAAGTAACATATATCAAAGCAAAAACAAAATTGTTACATTAGTTATTATTAGAGCAGATACAATACAGTTAGCTGTATTGGAGAATGCAATCTGTAATCCAAAACAAAAAAGACAAACTTATGATAAAATGCATCACAAAAATATAATCTAAAGTCAAAGAACACACAAAACACATCATTGAAACACAGAATCCTACCTTGGAAGATGAAAATCCCTTGAAAAGGGAGAGCAACATTGTCTCCTATGTTGCCAATTCCAGCAGTAGGAGTCTCTGAATGCTATAACTACACAATGCAATCAATCAGGAGGAAACAAACATATCTGCAATATGTGTGCTTATTTTATTACACAGTTCTACTAGTAGTAACAGAACACACGACACAGTAGAAAGAGTAACATATGCAAGTTTTACATACAATACAATCTGCAAAGAATTATTTACATTCCCAATTGATACACCAAATTGTTCAATCAACAAACACAAAGGGGGAAGAGGGAATTAAATAGTTGGTTACAAATACTTACAAACCAAAAAAAGGAAAATAGTTAGTTACATTACAAAGATAAATAGGGGCCATTAGAGGCATTGTGATTATTGTGAAAAGCAGCAAAACAATACAAATACCAAAAAATACCCACATAAGTATTAAGCTGACGAACAAAACTGGAGAAATTGTTGTGTTTGAAGTATCTAGGCAAGATAATTCTTGCAAACTCCAAAGGATCCCACACAACAAAGCTACCACCATTGGAACTCCATGATATGATCGGATTCAATGAAGGGTCATCAACCAAATCAAATGTTTTTGAAAGAAATGGTGGAACTGGGCTCATCTGCAAACACTCCATAGGTACAGGAACATCACTGCCACCACCTATAGCTGATGCTTCATATTCCATCAAAGATGAAGAAGAAAATTTTGGAGAGTTTTTTTCATCATTTGGATTCATGTTATGTTTTGAATAATAACAGAAAAAACGGTTTTTTGGAGAGGGGTGTGAATAGAAAATAGAAAGGTAAAGGGGTGTGAATAGAATATGAGAAGAAGAATAGAGTGAAGTGTGGTGGTGATGAATATAAAAAGGGAGGGAAAGGGCGGTGGAAGGTGAGGGGGGGTGTAGTAGTAGTTTGATGGCGGTGGAAGAAAATGGGGGCCATTCATTGAAGTTGAACGGTTGCAAAAACTGTGAAATATGAGCGCCGACATTGATTGTGTTGTTTCGTTCTGTCTTTGTCACGTGTGTTGTGGACTTAGATATTTTGTTGCTACTGTTGCTGTTTCTGTGTTCTGTTTGGTTAGATTTTATTCAGTGTTGGCTTTTTGCATTGATGATATTTTTGTGAGAGTGACGTATGTGTACCGGTAATGGTCAAATTGACTGATCAATATACTTAGAGGTTAAGCAAAAATGAGATATCCAATAGGAAACTTGTAATTTGTAAATCTTTTTTTTTATTTTTTAAATTTTGATATGGACCAGGATGGGTTCTTTTATGTGAGGATTTTTGTGGGGCCAACTTAATTTTTTATATATAGAAAATAATTATTCTGGTGATTTTTATTACAAAAATAATTATGGTGCTAAAAGAAGGAAAGTAGCGAGGTACTCCTTTTTTTGCTTTTGTGATTTATGGAGCTCGAGATCGAGATTTTTAAAGCTAAATTAAATTAATTGAAAAAAAAGTAATAGGTTATGACATATCATTACAAATTAAAAAATCAAAATGGCAATATAGGGTATGAAAGAAAAAAATGACAAAACTGCTGCTATCTTCATCACAGGTATCCAACCCGGCAAACATATGAGCAACTACACGGGGGGAGTCGTTTTAGAAAACTACTAGAGTTTAAAAAATGGAAAAATAAAAGACTTCTACAATTTAACGTAATAGCCTCATATCCAGGTTAATTTTCATGTCATTCACTAACTACTTAATCTAACTTGAAGTTCACCTAACAAATTTATTAAAGTGTAACAGTAACAAGAAAAAATAGAGCATTTGTTAAGAAATCATATATGTAATTATGTTAAGCAAATTTATCACATGCGCGTAGCCAATACTTAGAAGTTCAAAAAATATTTTTTCAATGCAATTTTTTTTCTTCTTCCTTGACAAGTGACTTTTGGATATTTTTTAACTAACAAGTGTCTTTTGGATATTTTTTAACATGAACTATACTAATAACAATATATAAGAGATCAACTTTGACTTGTCATATTTAAGAATGTCGATATGTATATCTAAACAAAGATCTTCACGAAGGTTGCCTTGCTTAAGGTACTACAAGCAAAGAGTATTTTTCCATAGAGAAGGGGATGGGAGAGAAAGCTTTCTTATAGATAGTTTCGTAACGAGGACAAAAATCATATCATTTACTCTTTGGAGATCCGTCTTCAATTAGTTTACCAAAATATATTTTGTATGATATATTATTTTGTCTTTTCACATAATATACATATATGTTTTATTTTATATGTAATGTTTTTTTTGTTGTCACAACCAATAATGTGTTAATATTGGTCCCATTTAAATAAATATATATATATATATATATATATATATATATATATTATGTTGATGGATCCCTATGCTGATCTGTAGAGACCAAGACATGGAGAAAAACTCCCCAAAGCAAGGGACAAGAAGATGAGAGTGGAGTGCAATTTTTGTGGCGGGAATAGGAAGCCGGTGAATACTTCCGCCCCGTTTACATGTTCATCATAAAAGTGCGGGCGAACCATGAAAGGTCTTTTTTGATTAAAATTGAAGTGTGGTGATAGAAAAGCGTTTCACCGAGTCGTGTGTCCATTGTCTCGCTTTTATCTTTTCCAATTCAAGTAGGATTAAATGAAATTAGTTTTTTGGATTCATTCTATTACTAAAATATCCAAACAATTGAAACAATCTGTCTCGTTTTTATCCAATTCATTCCACTTGTTCTTATTCTCCTCTCCATAAATATAATATATTCAAAGACAGCCGTGAAACATTAACTTTATGTTAGAAGTGGTGCTCGTTCCATCCTGAGAAACAGAAATGGAAATACTGAATAGCCTTTAGACTTTTTACTACACAAATTGGCCAAAAACATGAGATGACAGATAGGATGGTGGAAAGTGGTTCTACCAATTGTGCAGAAGAGAAAGGATTGTCTATCATCCATGCGGAAAAGGCAACACTTTTCGGTCCTTATATAGTGCAAATATCAATTCAAAGCTTCAAAAGACCACATGTGGTCGTCTATTTATTTTTTTAAAGCTGAAAACAACACATGAGTAACACTAACAGACCCACCACTGAAATATTTGTGCCTGAGGGAGTATTGCTGCTCTCACAACACTGTTGCTTGTGAAATTTTATGGTCTGAAGTATCAGAATCATCCAATGGCTCAAAAAAGTGATAGGCAGGGTGCACCCAGAAGGTAGACAATCCATTTACACGTGTAGAGCTGTCACTTGTTGTGTTTGTTCGTAAGCACAACTTTGTTCCCAACTCTCAACAGAAAAAGGGACTAATAATAATATAATGGCCAACTTTGGGGGAAAGTGGTGCTATCGATTATTTATTTTTTTGTTTCTATACTCAAACAAGAAGAATATGTACAAAGGATGGTCACAGTTAACCTTTGTCGGATCCAACTAATGATATATGAATACAGGCAAAAGAAAAGCAGGTGAAGTTACTTATCATTAACTTAATGTAATTACAATGGGAATCATTTTTACATCAAAATTCTGAAAGAACAAAAAAAATTAAGCTTTTCTAGGCGAAATTAAAGATATTATCAAACAATTTTGTTGGAACAAAGATTGAGTATCCTTGCTTTGCATTGAAAATCAGTATTCTCAAACCTCAATTAGAAAAGAAATATACAACTCTTACTCTGCAACCAAAAAAACATGAGCGAACATTAATTAACCATGTCAAAACTAAGAAAACCACTAATTTTCTAACACCTTCGACATGATTACAATTCACAACTTAATTAACCAAAGCTTATAAACACTCGGTATAATAATCAGAGTATCATATCTATATATTCAGTTATTCACTAGCAAATCGATAACATTCCCCATATACCCCCTCAACACAATAACAGAGAATTATCACATCAAAACTAGATTTAGGGTTGACAGGACCATTATGGAAGTTGGTACGTACCTATGACCACTTAAAATGGTGTAATCCTGTTAGACATCAAAACCAATAAAATCCTGTGTATGTGCACGAAGAACAACTTGGCGTTCCAACCATTCAGGTGAGACATGGCGTGCTTGGAAGACCAGGTTGAGGTGTAGGGGGTTTGAGTAATGACCTTAGAGAATCCATAATGCTGGCAAAAGAAGGACGTTTCCAGGGCTCACTGCATATCATTCAAGTATATTTCAATAAAATCTATTGCCGAATATTCAAGTAAAATACAAAATGGCAGATGTAACCATACTTACTTGGCCCAGCAAGCCTCAATTATTGCGGCTATTTGTGGATTCAAATTGCGTGGGATCTCGAGCCTTTTATGCTTGAAGCCAACGGCAGCGACAACCTACAGGACAGTACATATTTGTGAATATTATAGTAATAAAAAACCCGACTCTAACAGACTCGTGATTGACCAAGGGAATATGTCACTTAGAAATAAAGTAGAGTCTAGCAAGCTCCTTACAACATAGTATCCCTCAGGTTTATATACTGAAAAATATAAAAGAACTTGTGCAATATTAAATAGATATAGAAGATACCACAGGTTTGATGTAACAAATCTGCACCTGTCTCCTTTCCTATTATCAGGATATTTGGCATTATTATTAAGATCAGTATTTATTTTACTTCCCTGTTTATTGTTGATCCCATCATTTCATAATCTAATGAATAGACATCATGCGTAATCTCCTATTTAAAGTAGTGTTTCCTCTGTTAAAAAAATACAATAGCTTTTTCCATATTAGTTTAAAAAAATAGTTCAAGTCTGCAGAAGCTTCAATCCCCACTCCCCTCACCCAGACGGTCATGGACTAATGGGCATTTTCCTTTGTTATTTGATTTGATCATTGATGAAACTTGTAGAATTATTTCCTCCATACCTCTCCTCTCTTTTTGTCAATTTATTTTCCTCTTGGTTTCTTGTGTAATACCAAAATTGTCTTCTCCAACACTAGCATGCCGCACACAGTCTTCTCTCCTTTAATGGATTACACCTGTTATTCATCCTTTCAGGCTTTCATACATCCACAGGCCACAGCCCATTGGGCCCACTTATCTTTCTTTTAAAATGAAGGCTTTCTTAATATGCATGCAAGTTCAACCAAGTTAAGCATGACAGTATTAAAACACCTTCAACACAGTTTACCTGTCATTGTTGGCATGTTTGATGCATGCTTCAAGCAATATATACATTTCTTATGATCAGTTTCAGTTTCTATTACCAGTTACTTACTATTTCAAACTATATTGTATATTCATACTTCCATAGCTATCAGATCTTGTTAATATTCCATATAAGCTGAAGCAATATGATTATAAATTTATGATAGAAACAATTAAGCATAAGCATACTTCAATTTTAGGTATCGCGGGTAGACAACAAACCTGTGCTGGATTCAAATTACCCCATGGCTGTTGCAATGTTGCAATCTCCCACATGATTACCCCAAAGCTATAAATATCAGACTTCTCATTTGACGGCTCATCACGAAGAACTTCTGGAGCCATCCACTCAGGCTAAGGAAGAAAAAGGAGTACAATTTAATGTTTATTTAAAACAAACTTCTGAGACATTAGACACAGAAAAGAGAAATATCTGTAACATAATTTAAACTTACAGTCCCAGCAGCTGACTTGGAAGAGAGAAATGTGTTGGCCTTTAAGCGGGAAAGCCCAAAATCACAAACCTAGAGAAATGGCATTACGATTTTAGCCCAAAAACCCATTAATATCCAAGAAAATAGATCACCAAGTCAATCTAATCCCCCCTCTCTCATAAAAAAACAAAACAACAAAAAAGAAAGATTCCACAAAATATAAATGTTATATAACACACTCCACATGTTTTCCTGTCAACTGGATTTTCAAAAGCATTCCAAATTTGAATCAAAACAAGCATAGCTAGTTAGCAGAATGCTGAAACTTCTATTCAACTATGTGAAGGCAGAGCAAGTTTTCGAACAAACTCAAATCTGCCACCAGTTCGTATGTAGTTCCAGATTAAATCATAATATCAAATCGCACAATTTGTCAAAAAAATTAAAATACCAATTACTTTAAAAAAAACAATGAAATAATAGTTTATAAATTTCTTTATCTTTCTAGAAAAATATAAAAGGACCATTGTATGCTATAGCCTATATGGAATCAACAGTGTAATTTTCATTTGGGGATGAATTCGAAACTCCGAGAGGTGGGGGGAAGAACATTGCTTTATCCCCAATCAAATCCAGACTATCAAAGTAAACGCTTGATAATTATCCAAATAGATTTTACTAATCATATAACACACCTGACTACTTTGGAGCCATCCTAGGCCAAAAAGAGATGAACTTTGGAGACTAATTATAGCCTTGTATTGCTACAACCATACAAGGCTGTTTCCAAGAGAGGGGTGCAGAAAAGAAGGAAGAAATGGAATACTACTTTCAAGGACAACTATGATTTTCATAAAATTCGTTAGAGTTAAGATTACTAGATATAGTACAGAATCTTCACTGTTACCTTCACTGTGTATTTCTTGTCAACAAGAAGGTTTGGGGATTTCAGGTCTCTATGAACAATGGGGGGATTACGCTTGTGAAGATAATTCATCCCTTTTGCCTGCAAATGAAAAAAAAAAAAAGACAAATAGTTCAGAATAAATACAATCATTATATCATATAACAAATTCCAAACTTAATAAAAACAAGAAACAAAACATTTGTTTAAATGCATACCACATCGTAAGCCATACTAAGCCTGCGCCTCTCATCCAACACTTCCTTGGCACCAGGTCTATGCAACAGCCGGTATAAGCTACCCCTGCACTTGGTTCAAAATCAGTTAGAATTTCAAGCTACCCCTTGGAATATTCCATCTTTTGGAGAAAAAGGATAAGGAACAGCTAGAGACATAGAGTAAACCTTGACAAATATTCGGTGACAATTGATAAGTTAGGAGGTTGAGTGACTGCCCCCATTAATAAAACAATGTTTGGATGCCGCAAATGTTTCATTATTGCAACCTGACAAGAGAAGTTAGAATACAGCTCAAATCAACAGCAATCTAACTATTCAAAGACGAGCTCCCAAATTCTCTTTTGGGGGGATCTTCACTCAGTTAGAACTTTCAGGCATACCTCCCTCATGAATTCCTTGAAGCGTTCTGCATGAAAATCTTGCTCCATCAAAATTTTAACAGCAACATCCTGCAAATTAATAATGCGTTAAAGAATGACAAAATATAAAACAAACAAAAAGTAGAGAGAATAAGCAAGCAATCATGAAAGAATTAAAATAGTGGACTATGTCTGTTTGGACTTTAATGAAGAAATCCCGAAAAAGAGTGTCAAAACTATGCCTGCTTTGGACATTAATGAAGAAATCCCGAAAAAAGAGTGTACACAAACTTCACGAGAGATAAATGATGCCTCAACATATATCCATTCTAAATCAGACATGAGCTTAAATAATTTGCAAACTCAGAATCAGAGAAGAAAAAGGACACAAGTATTAAAAATATGCGACTGTGAGTTTCATTTGTTCAAGCGAAATAAATTGTTAGATATAATTTGTTCAATGAGAACATTAAGGCTTGGTTGTTGTTGTTGTATAATTTGTTCGATGAGAAAAACATCTCTTGGAAGATTTTTTTTTCTTTTCAAATAAACTTCTGCTCTTTTGATGTGTAACTCAGTAAGAAAAGATATGGCAATAAAGGTCAAATTGCACTATAGTCACAAAGCTAAAGGAGAGAATAGGAAATATGAAGTCAATAAGCTGCCAATAACCAACAAGCTACATACTGGTCTCTTTGCTTGCATCAGACAACAAGCAAAAGCAGTAAGGTATTAGGTTGATGGCAGTTGGGCAGAAGCCATAGTTTGAAATTACACAGGTAGGTTGTTATGAAATCAATCTTTTGTTGAAGAACATTTCATACTCGAACAATTTCTGTCCATCAAACAATTGTTTTCAATTGACTAGACACAAGTACAAAAAAAATTAAAATAATATTGGAAGCTACCATTTCAGGAACCAATGGAACATGAACAAGAATTATGATAATCTACATCAACATATATAACATTTCATATATACATACATTTACAGGCAAAGTGTTTGTTGACAATAATTATAATATTTGCTCCAGCTAGAAAGCACACGGCGTACTTTAGTCCCTTGAAAAAATTGTGATCAATAAAAAATACATAATTTGGCATTTGATCCTCGTTAATTTGTTTTAGTCCTTATAATATTTGGTTCAGATTAATCCAAATATTATAGAGACTAAAACAAAACAACAAGGACCAAAAGCATTTTTTTATAAGAAACTCGAATGGGAAAAACATTACAAGATCAAAACCAGAAAGAGACATATTTGCAAGGACTAATGACATATTTTAGCCTACTTTCAAATACCAGTTGAGTCTTGACTAATTCATAAGCTCTAATGTTTATGAAACAAGCTCTAAAAAATATAGAAACCACTGAACCTTTAGTATCGACTACTACTGTTCATACACAATGATAGTATTCATGTACTGATGTATTAAGCATGAATATAACAAGGGCTGGACTTATCATCATGTTGTTGGACAGGGACTTGTCACCTTCCATTTGCCTCTGTTATACTATACTTGTACTTATCAATTATTTGCATTTAGTATAATTAGTGTTTCATATAACAGTATATAAATTATTCAGCATCTCGTTAAATATAAAATATCTTCTCTTTTTCATTCCTTTTTTACAGTTTCAACAAAACAAGTCAAACAACAATAATTTGATTTATTTATAAAGCATCAATGTTTAAAATAAAAAGAGTGGCTTACCGAGCCATTCCACTCAGCACGATGTACAGTTCCAAAAGAACCTGAAATACAATACGTCATATTAATTGCACAAATCATGCCACTAGAAGAAGCAAATATACATATGAATTGGGGAATTTTTATTGCAATTTCATGTTTCCTTCTTTCCTATTGTCATTGCCAAGGACAACATCCCTTTCAATTTTATCAAGTCTATTATTTCTTCAGAAGTATATCTCTTTTATCCCCTCTCCCCGAAAAAAAAGGAAGACCTTTCTAAATAGTATTTACAATTTATAAAGGAAATGTACCTGATCCTATTTTTTCTTTTAAAACAAGATCACTCCATGGTATGGCCAAATCCTCCATGTCAAAAGCAACCTCTCGAGTAGGCTTGCTAGGAATTAGTTGACTTCCTTCGATAAACCTCCTACCCTCAATGACATCCTCATTGGCAATAGAAACAGGACGCTTATGCTTTAAAGGCGGTGGATACTTGCCCACAGTTGTTGATTCTATAATGTTCTGAGGAGGGTTACACAACATATATGTTTCAGAAGCTTGATCAAGTGTACTCGGAAGAGGAGCTTGCGGATACAAAGGAAGGTGAGAATTTATGTTGATGTCACTTGAAATTGGCCTAAGGTTATTACTTTCATTGCATTTCCCATCCAACTGTTCTGAAATGGAGAATCCAAACTCTAATTAGTAAAAGTTTCAGTGATATCAAATTCAGGGTATCCTATACAAGCACCCAATTCAAACATTTAATTATAACTTTACAATCATATATACATAATTGCGATCATGTGCAAAATTACAATCACTTGACTTGAAAAACGAACATCTATAAGAAGGGCCTGATTTTATGAACTCGCAAATTAATCAAACATTAGATCAACAGCTCAAAAGTAGACACAACAACAGCCAAGCATTATCCCACAAAGTAGGGTTAGTTGCATGAATCAAACAACGCAATAAGATTCTATCATAAATTATATTCTAGCCAAACAATTGACCTGTAAGTTTCTCTTAATAATTCCAATATATATATATATATGCAAAGAGACTGAGAGCTGATTTGTATAAATTTCTCCATAAGAAATTATGGAAAATGGAATTAGCTTCTGCTTTAAATAAATTCTCTCATTTAACTTCTTCGAAAACACTTAAAAACTTATAGGGATTTTTCTATAAGTGAAGCCACAATCTTAATTGAAAGTAACTTGCTTAAGGAATAAGTTTTTATCACTCATTAAAAAGATGGGGAGAAAAAAAAAGGAACTGGGAGGCCTGGATCTCAAATTCTTGATAAATGCAAGAATATGCTCCAACTAGATCCTTCTAGCGATATGTAAGCAAGACCAGAAGCCTAGATTTAGAATAGCACATATTTAACCAAAATATCTGAATATTACCTGCTGAACTGTTGTCGAAGAAAAGCTCAAGAGACAGACAGTCTGAGAAATACTGTTTGGCAAGTGACCTGAAATCAATTGTAGTTTCAGCTGGTTTAAGTCTTGGAAAGCGTAAGGGTGAACAAAATGAGATGGAAGATGGACCATTGAGCAAGGAATCAGGCTCGGATAAGTGTCCTGGCTTCCCAATTAAATCAACAAGATATTCCCTGTCATTAGATTATGTAAGATGTGAGGTGACAGGAATATTACTCTTAAGGAAATCTATTTAAAATGTCAATGTCGATATACATTATGTTAACCATTGATCTCAAGTCCTTTTAAAATTTTACATTCCATGATCATTATATATAGCTAATGGAAAATAAAGCGTATACCTATCAAGCCCAAATCGAACAAGACAAGAAGAAGCATCATCTCTTTTACAATATTTACAGCCCTTTGCAATTCGACATGGTAAATCAATAGCATCAGCTAGCACCTAAAATAATAAATATATAGCAAGTTATTCAGAATTGCTTAAATATCCACCGGCGCTAAACCGGTGAACAAAAACTCTTCAACATAGTCAGCATGTTTAATCACAACCTTAAACCCCGACAAAGAAGTGGAGCCTTACTTTGAATAATATGGCACGATGCCTGCAGAGGCCAACAGATAGACTACCTATGGGAAAAACAACAGATCCTAAGCAATCTTTCAGATTATTGCTGCAATCCCTCCAGAAAGATAGGAACTCATCCTCCCCAGCAGAAGCTGAACCCCTTGTTATAGCAATAAAACACAGTTAGACTGACATGACCGGATAAAAAACTAAATAGGTCGGGCCATGAATGCCAAGGAGGCTCACCCCATATAGTTGCAAACCAGCTTGGAAAGCTGATCCACAACCTCTGTTGTTGTTATGCTGCTACAAGAGATGTTATGAACTATGTTTTGCAGTTCTCTCAAGCTGGCATCACTGCGCCGATCCACCAAAACTACTTCAAGGGAAGAATCAATGCGGGGATGTACAGACTTTAGAGTATCAACTGATGGGATTCGGCTGTTTTCCTGCAGATCAGTGCACACAGTCCAGACATAGGAATCCATCCCATGAATCAGATAAAAGCCATCAGGAATTTTGTCGGAGTATGATAGGCAGCCATTCACCTGGTATACATTATAAATTATAAATAAGATACAAAATCAACTTTCACATATCTAACAATAAGAGCATCAAGTCTATCAAGATGAAACAAGTTACAGTTTCCACCCTAAAATTTCAGTGGTCGGGTAAAACAAAGATAAGAGGTCTAGTTTTTCATCTTGAACTTAATTAATTCATGTAATAACTCAAGAATCCATATTAAATCCATCTCTCAATAAATGATGATTATACGCAACGCTGTTCTACTCAAAGCAACATTGTTAAAATATTAACCAGCATTTTCAAGATTTGTCAGTTTGACTCCACAAACATCATATTTTCCAATGTTGAAATTTTATGCAGTGTAAAAATAAGATTTGCGTTTATTTAGAGATGAAAAAAAAGTCAATTCAAGAATGAGAAATATGATCATAGCATTTAAGTCAGATAGTAATAGAATACTGAAAACCATTCTTTCCAGAACTCCCAGCAAAGTGCCAATCAAAAGTGAAAACCGTGACTGCATGAGATAGTTTCCTCAATCAATGTGATGGCTTGTGACAAATAGTTTTCCCAATGAACTAGCACCAAAAGAATATTGAAAAATAGAACCCTAATATCCAGAAAACTCCTATTAGACTTCAAAACTGTAATTCAAAATTCAACTCTACACCATATAACAAACAAAACACAACTTCTTAAGAAGATTTTATACTAAACAAAATCCCATCCATTCAAGTCAACTGCACCTCCTCCAATCAATTATGACAGAATCAACCGCATCCTAAATGAACTACAGAAAGTTTGTCCTCCAAATTTGTCGCCATCAACCAAAATTCGGTCCTCCCGATGACACAGAATAGAGAAGCGGGCAAACCTATATAAATCCAGCATATACAACGCTACACAACATTGCCTTAATTTGGCTTATATACGCAAGCAATCACAGTACACCCATAGTCAAAATATATCCATAGTCATTCACACACCTTGTCCTTATTTTCATTAGTTATCACAATCCTTTATAGCACTGACACTCAAAGGCGTGTCCGGTGTTTGACACCAACACGACACTAATGCGTGTAAATACATTCAATTAATTCATTTTCTCAAATTATTACCTTGTCTGTGTCAATGCTTTGTAGTCACATTCACAGTCAAAGCCATTACCGGAATAAAAAATCACAATTCAAAGCAACACAATCAAGGCACAGCAAACAACTTACCCAAAATCGGTGCGAAACAGCCTCCGCCGAAGCCGAAAGCCTCGAAGCAGCGTCATCCGGCACCGGATCCAGAAAATTCGGATCATCAGCACAAGTAGCATCCGACGATAACCTCAACGCCAGCGCAAGCTGCAACTGATAACTCTCCTCCGTCTGCTGCGCCCAGCTCTTCCCAGACGATCCCCCGTTCCACGCCGCACTTTCCGCCAACTTTCCCCTCACCTCACCAACCTCATGCAAATAACCAAACGCATCAACCTCACTAGCCGCCGCCGCCGACAGCGTCTGCGCATAATAATCACCGCCGCTGGCTAACGAACTTTCGCCGTAACTACTACCACTCGACTGGCGCTGTAATCCGATCGATGAATACAAATTCAAATTTCCGATCCGATTGTTCCCTTGCCGATGATCGCCGACTAACTCCCAACCGCCTCTGCTAGCTTTTCCGTCGCTCGACGACGACGGTGCCGGAGCACTAGCACCGGCGGCGTAGGAGAATTGATCGTCGGGAACTTGACTTAGAATCGAGTAATTAGATCTTCTCGCAGGCATTTCCATTGAAATCAACCACCGTTTTGGTTCGGTTATAAAACCCTAAAAATCTTCATTGTTCTTCTTCGTTGAAGTTTCTGTTACGTTATTCTTCTTTTTTTCTTTCTCTCTCTCTAGAATCTGGTAACTGTTAAGTGTGAATGGAGGAATGAATGAAATTTCTCTCTCTGAGTTCCGGAGAGAGAAATGAGAGAAATCAAAGTGACGAAGTTTTTTTTATTTTTTTTTAATTCGGTGGCGCTATCGTAAATTAAATTATTTTCAAAAGTTTTGGTATTTCTTTTCCAAAAATGTTTCATAATTTTCTCAACAATTTCGAGTTTTTTTTTTACTGTGTAATTTTCTCTTCTCAACAATTTCGATTTTTTTTTTATTGTGTAAATCGGATATAGTTGTGACTAACTTTAAAGGATTATTCAAGTAGAGTAAAACTTTAATGAATGTCATAGTTCTTAATTGCATCCTTATAGCTAAATTGAAAAAGGTTATTTAGCATCTCATCTAGATATTTTTTTTGGTGTACAACTTTGAGTTCATATTAATCATAATCCTTTAGATATTCATATTAATCATAATCCAAATCCTTCTCTTGTATATATATACTCTCTGATCACTATTATAAATAAAAATTTATATATTTTAGATTATAGATCACATACATCATTAATTGAATGAATTTAAAATGTGGATTTTTGTTTATAATAGTGACTGAATGATGTATTAAGTAATGTCACTGTCAACTAAGCTAAACTCACGGGAATAATATATGTTTAATTTCGATCATGATAGAAATCGTAAAATTTTAGTTAATTATGTAAATGAATTAACCACAATTCTAATTATATATTAAGTTACTCAATTGAGTTAATCATATTTATAAACACGATTAATTGATATTTTTTTTTATCAAGTAGTCAAAATGGTTGAAATTTCACTCTGAAGAATGAAAAATTTAAAGTGCGAAAATAGATATGTACGTATTGTGATTTTCTTATTGACTATTACGATAATATAAATGAATTGAACATTACATCTTTTAGTCACCAATATAAAACTATTTTTTAAATTCATTAAATAAATAATATATCTGATGTAGATATTTACTAAAATGTGTTTCTAAAAAAGTAATTTTTTATTTATAGCAATGACCGGAATACATGCCTGTGTAAAAAAATGATGTTCGATTGTAATTTATTATTTTCGGTGGGCGAAGCGGTATTTGGTTCACACGTTGGCTGGTTTCAATTCACCTGGTGGTGGTATTTTTTAATAATATATAAAAATATGACTTTATGTTTTTGGATGAATTAATACCAATTTTTTAATATGCAAGTTGGATTGAATTGATTAAGAATAGAAAGGAATGATTTAAAAATAAGAATCTAATTACAAGTTGGATTTTTCTAATTTGTACTTGACCAGCCTTACTTTAATGTATGTTGATTGAATCTATAGTTTGCAGTGAGTTCAGATTACACACGCCTTTAAACAGATATGGATATAGTTGTGGGCGAAGTTGAATTGAGCATGTTTTTATTTCAGCTTTAGCATGTGACCATTCTTGTACGGGTAGAAATAGAACATGAACTTTTGTTTGGTTTGGTGGCTGCTGGTGATGGTAATATGCGGCCAGGTTCAAAGCAGTTTTGGATTTCGTGATGAACAAATCTACTTAATAAAAATGCCTCATATTTCTATTTTATAAAAAAAATTAAAATTAATCAAATCTCATCTCAAATTAATATTGTCTCGAAAAAGATTAAATCAATTGACTTTTTTTGGTTAAATAACCTACCGGCTTGAATTCACCATTTTTAAGGTGAATAAGTGGAGTGTTCGGGATTCGCCTCTGCATATAATAATACATGTTCTTGTCAACTGAGTTAATCTCACGGGTACTAAATCAATTGACTTTACTATCAATCAAAGCAGAAGTACTAAAAATGATATAAAAAATAGAAATATTTAAAAAAAAGGGACAAAACTTAAGTATTATTTTTTATATTTTGTTCACATTGTTCTCCACTAACAACTACATCTAGGCGTTTCATGTATCTCACATACTACTCGTGATAAGTGGCGGAGCCAGAAATTTCGATTAGTGGAGGCATCGTATATATAGTTTGTAGCATTAAATATATATTACATTTTATTTTTTAAATCAGAAATATATATAACAATTATTCTCTACAATTTGTCATTTTTTAAAAATTATATTATTGAAGTCTTGAAGTTTTTGACCAATCACTTGATAGAACAGTTGAACTTGTCATAAACTTTCTCCAATTTACACTTTGACTTTTTTTCTTCCCATTTGTAAAACCTTCTATTATTAAGGCCTCACCACTACCACTATTTCTAAATAGTAATGTCGATCATCGTTAGAATTTCTGATGAATTTAATTAAGTATTGATATATGGTAAACCACATATTAAGATAATCTAGCAAAGAACTTACAGTGTCCCACATGTGTAAATAAATATTCTAACAATAAGTTGTTTAGCAAAGTACTAATATAAATTGATCTTTTAGATATATAAATTAACTTTATGACCGCTAGTGATACTTTGCAAGACTACAATGAGATGAGATAATGGTTTGCCAAAAATTCATATTGTAAGTAGAAAGACTCACTAGAGCTCTCTATATGTAGTTAGTTTTAACTTTTACATGAGGAATATAAAAACATCAAGGGTGTATAATCTACTAGAATTATCAATTACTATGAGCCACTAAATATGTAATAATAGAAGTGATGAGCTCAATTGTGTGTGGGGATCTTATACATAATATAGTTGGTTAAAATAATTTGTGCAGGCAAGAGCCCACACAACCTTGTGTGTGGCTCCGCCACTGCTCGTGATACTGGATCCTTCAACAACTGACACAAAAGAAGGATTTGGATTATCTATCCATAGTGAAACATTACGATGACGTTTGAAGATGGGTTGCAACGTGAATGGAGATTTGGTGATGATCCACAACCAAATTGTCACAAAAGAAGGATTTGGATTATCTATCCACAGTGACAAGAGGAATACATGATGGTTGGTGATTGGTGGTTCATGGAGGATAAGGTGTGGTACCATGGGGTGAGTGATCAGCTATTAAGGTCAGACGTAATTGAACGACGATGGGAACCAATATGAAATGATTAACTCAATGTCTGCTTTCAAGATATTGGTCAATGAATGACTGGGGTGGTGCAGAGGGACGATTGCGAATTTAAGCTTATCACAACAATCATTGTTAAGATTACATGTTTTGAGACAAGCCATTTCTAGTGGAAGAAGGAAGACATATCGTACAACAAACACCTTTTGATTTTAATTTTCAATGGTTTTAAAGGATACAAGTGAGAGAAATGTCCTGATTGATGAACAATTGTGACGGTGATTTAATGGCGAGATAGGTGGTTATGGTGGTGCTTCAAAATTTGCAACTACAAAACAATAAAAGTTGGATCAAAATCACTCGGGGGTCACATACAACCCATTACTAAGTGAAGTGGATAAAATTATCCAAGTTGTAAATAGCATATAATTGCATAATGTCTACAAAAATATATGATAAAATTAAAGCGATCGGAATACCCATGCTTCCAGATCTGCAACGTTGACGCTCAAATCTTTGATTGAATAATC
>Ga0228710_1000829_pt1 | contig 43030 bp, 25 predicted proteins | sample MedpolnodulmetaG_FD_177995 | JGI IMG/M metagenome (GOLD analysis project Ga0228710, IMG submission 177995) | Root nodule microbial communities from Medicago polymorpha collected in Santa Monica, California, United States - pink nodules | ecosystem: Host-associated > Plants > Roots > Nodule... | reverse complement strand
TCCAAGATGTTGCAAGCATTACTAGATGAATTACTATTGATCATTAATCAATAATCAACAATTTAAAAATGAATCAAACATTAAAATCAAAATTAACTTTTTCAAAAAAGTCAGTTTTCTGACTACATCGTAGAAGCTCCCATAAATTTATGACTGCTAGCCCACTTTATTCTATTGGTTATTAAAATTTATATAAATCCCACCTAATCATATGGGTTCAGGTGGCGTTTAGTATGATCAAATATTAAATTGATTCATGACAGTCTACTGCACTTTAAACTATTGGATTAAACCGAACCATATGTGCTACGATAGTCTCTCTACTCGACATCTTTTTTACACTATCTTCAACCCCTCCTTTTAGGTTGAACTTTTTATTTCATTTTTAACTTTCATTTTATTTAAATTATCAATTAAAAAAATTATAGAAATCTCTTTAAATTAAGAACACTGTAATTAAAATAGGATGAACAATTAACAATAATAGAAATGATGTTGGACACTATATAATATATATATATATATATATATATATATATATATATATATATATATATTTTGACCTTATATATAAAAATATTGTGTTTTGGTGTAACATTTATTCCTTCATTTTTACCCTTGACTTCATTTTTTCCCACCATTTTATCATTTCTTGCCAATAAAAGTGAAAAGACAGACACATATATATCTGTCTTGACGCTAGTATTTATAAGGAGCAAAAATTATTTAACTCGAAAAAAACTCGTTTCTACAATAAGAAATCATTTGAGATATATTAATAATTCAAATTACGTATCAACTCCTATTTGGTTTACAAAAAATAACTACTATCGTAGGCTTATAAATATGCATTTGGGACACACTGAGAACATATCATTCTACCCAAACTATATTTGCAACCAAGCTTTAGGTTGCAGCTTTAAAGCTTCCCAGTATGGACTACCTTCTTCTACCCGTTTTTACGATACTCAATGTGAGCTTCAACTTTTAAACAGTCGTGTTTTTTACTACAAATATTTCTCTTCAAGTTGTGGTTTTGTATATGTAATTAACTATGATTGCTCGATTTTTTTCTCCTTTATTTGTATTAGGAAATTGTTATTCTAGTTACTATAGTATAGGCTATATAGCTAGAGAAGTGGCGGTATCTTTTGTGTATTCAATTCAATTTTTTTTTGGTAAATAAATTCAAAAGTTATTCTTAGCTGATAATAGTATGGTGTATGTTTAAAAGGCTTTGGTTATGATTTAAATCAATTGTGGTTCCACCATTTTGATTGTTTGGGTGTTGAGGAGTGTTTTGGTTTTATCATGTTTTCCTCGTTGTTGTTTGGTTTGGTGGCGCGCATATATACTTGGCTGCTTTGTTTATGTTTTGGTGGTGCACATTTTTTGTGTTGCTTTGGTCTTGACTGTGATGGATAATTTATTTTGTTTTTCTTATTTCGTTTTGATCATACCTTATGTTTGTATTTTGCTCTTAATGATATTTTTTTGGCTTCTTAAAAATAAAAAGATATATATACGTGCTTAATTTTTTTTTAAAGATACATATACTTGCTTAAAAAAAATAAAGATACATATACTTTTTTTTTTTGAGAGAATAAAGATACATATACTTGACAAATATTGATCAGATGAGATAGTTTTATATCTAGTTTTAAGTAATACTCGAGGAAATATATGATAAAATAATGGTTTAAATGTAATTTTGTTCCTTTTTTTTTTAACGTATTGGTTCTCCTATTTTAAACCTCGATTTTTTTTTATGCATCATATATTTTTGTTGATGTAGTCTATTCATTAATGGTGTGAGTGTGACAATATTTATTAGGCATTATTTTGTCGGCTTGGATATTCAATGTAACCATATAAATCTTGTGATAACATCAGTTAAAATGACTCCAAAATGGGACGGATGTGGAACATTCATGAAATAAAAATGAAATTGGGAGCAAAAAATTAGTTTATAACATAGGGGGACCAAAATTTATTTTAATTTTTGTTGAAAGTATGGTGACTAAAAGTGCTTTTTTTTATGCCTAAAATAATATTTATAATGAGATTAAAAGTAAGAAAAGATATGAAAACTATAAATCATTGGTATATTTTGTAATGTTATGGGACAAAATAAAATTGAGAGTAAATTATTAATCTCGTGTACTTCAAATTTAAGAAAACTTAAAACAAACAGATATGTTAACTGAAAGAGAATAACTTGAAATATATTTCTCACCATTTTAAGTGAGATTCATTTTTGAAGTATGAGATCCATTTTGAGCTAAGTTAATAAGAGATTGATTATTAGAGAGTATTAAAAAGAGAGTGTTGTTAGCACTGATTTTCATTCCATAATCTGAACAATGATTCTTTTAAATTTTATATCTGCTTTCATTTTGTTCGTCTTAACTATAATTAACATTTTTTTAGTGGAACCGTGTTTAACTTAAATTGCAAGGAAAAAACACTAACATAAATAAGAAAATATATCACTGCACAAATTACAATCCCTACATACTATATTCAATTTAATGCTTACGATAATTGATACTGACGAGTTTCTGTATTCTTAATTTAATTTGCAGCTTGTATTTGTTGCAACTCATGCTGCTTTAACTCCTGAACTTTACTGGAAGTCAATGCTTCCTACCACGCCAATGCCAAAAGCCATAACTGATATCCTCCACCCTGGTTAGTACATGTATTGTTCAAGTTCATGGTTCATTCTATAGTAACTAGAGCAATGCTAGCAACATTCTCTTTTGAGCATTCTCTTCAGCATTCACTCTTTTATTAGGTGAAATCAATATGGGACCTACACTTTGGAAATGGAACCCACATATGGTGGTGGGACATACAATGATTTTACCCAATAAAAGAGTGAGTGCTAGAGAGAGTGCTCAAAAGAGAATGTTGCTAGCATTCCTCGTATTACTAACTATTATTTATGGTGTATAAATAGACGTATTTTTAAATTGGTGAAACAATAGACTTTTATACATTTAAAATTGTATTAAAACTTTTTTTCCAATGAAGATAATCTTTGTTAAATACAGTATTTGAAGTTGTTTTGCTCTAAATTCGTTATTTATAATTACTACGCAGATTGGATGGAAGACAAAAGCACAAATGTGGGTGTAGGGAAAGGTGGCGTAAGCGTTGATACAAACAAAGGAAAACCAAAAGGAACCTCAGTGAATGCTGGAAAAGGAGGTGTAAATGTCCATGCAGGAAGAGGTGCTAATGTCAACGTTGGTGGTGGAGGAGTTTCTGTAAATGCAGGCCATAAGAGAAAGGGGAAGCCTGTAAATGTTGTAGTTGGTCCACATTCACCTTTTGCTTACAACTATGCTGCCACTGAGACTCAATTACATGATGACCCTAGAGCAGCATTATTCTTCTTGGAAAAAGACTTGCATCCTGGAACAAAAATGGACTTAAACTTCATTAAAGGCTCAAATGCAGCCGCATTCTTGCCTCGACAAGTAGCGTCTGCAACACCGTTTTCATCCGAAAAGTTGAGTCATATTTTTAATAAGTTTTCTGTCAAACCTGAGTCAGAGGAGGCTCATATCATGAAGAATACTATTGAGGAGTGTGAAGATGCAAGCATTCAAGGCTCGGAAAAATATTGTGCAACCTCGCTCGAATCCATGGTTGATTTTAGCATTTTGAAGCTTGGGAAAAATGTTAAGGTTGCGTCTACGGTGGTAGACAAAGAGACTACAGGGTTGCAAAAATACACAATAAAATCAGGTCTAATGAAGCTAGCTGCAGAGGATAAGGCTGTTGTGTGTCACAAACAAAATTATCCATATGCTATATTTTATTGTCACAAAACAGAGAGCACAAGAGCTTATTTTGTTCCTTTGGAGGCTGATAACGGGACTAGAGTTAAAGCTGTAGTGGTATGCCACATAGATACATCAAAATGGAACCCCAAACACCTTGCCTTTCAAGTGCTCAAAATTAAGCCAGGAACCCTTTCGGTCTGCCACTTTCTTCCTGAGGATCACATTGTCTGGGTTCCAAATTAATTAGTACTTACTTATATTTTAGTGGCAACGGTCCTTTTACCCCGTCCTTGAATAATTTGCACAGCTTTGTTGCATATTGGGGTATTTTTATTGTTTGTTTCTATGCATGTATATTTTGAATGTTATTGTTGTGTAATCTATCTATATATAGTGTGGTTTCCAAACTTTTTAAATAAATAAACGATTGCGCTAAGATCATTATATGTTCAACTACTGATAATTGAAATTCTTCTAGATTGCAAAGTGACTTAGGGTACGAATTGGATTTTGCAGAAAACTTTTTTTTTGAATAATCGAACATGAGACCTTGAAGAGGAGCACACTCCAGATCCCAAGTCTGCACCACTAAACCAACTCGAGTGGGTTGATTTTGCAGAAAACTAATTGTGAATAAGGTATGTGACTGCGCTGAGATGGGTTTGTGGGGAAGCGGATCTCGTGAGGAATAAAGAAAGGAAACAGCCAAAGCCAAAATCCATTTTATTAATTGTTTTTATTAGTTGCCATTGATCTAAAAATGGATGGTTAGGATTGGCACAGGAGAAAACAGGAGAAAAAGTTAACTAGGGATGATCCATTGCTGCTATTCAAATCTCGAACAATTAATTATAAATGTTACTAATTGAAAAATTTAAGAATGTGGTAGCAGGGGTGGACCCTGGCCCCCTACTAGGATATGAAAATCATACTCAATTTTTCTCCGATAATTGCTATGTCCTGCGATGGACTAAACCACGAATTTCATGATATGGTACAAAACATGGGTGGGTGCATCCATGTTTTCAATTATTTTAGTGGAAACAACAATTTCGATCAGGGCTGGCTTAAGGGTAAGGCCACCCAAACCGTTGCTTTAGGCCTCTGCATTTTGAACTTATAATAAAGGCCTCAAAGTAGACAATTTTGTGTGTGTGCACACACTTAAATGAATAAAGATCACACAACAAATGAATTATAGAATTTTGTCATGAAACGAAGATAGTAGACGCGAGACTTTATGATGCTTAAAACATTGGTTCAACACTTCTCCATACAACTTTACATTGCACGCTATTTTTCCGCTAGTGCTGCACTTACAACACTTCAACTTTATAAATGCAATATTTATTTTTCTTTATAATTGTAATGTTTTTTTATAAAACCTATGAATTTATATTAATTTCTCTCATTAAAAAATCCTCCTATTATAGCCTGCTTTATGCCTCAAAATGCGTTGGGCCGACACTGATTTCGATCTTTGATTTTGCACCTGGCGGATAAAATATAAAATAGTTCCTTGATATGCAAAATGGTTACAAAATTGTTCCGGAGGGATGAATTGGGATTTTAGGATTTAGGGATTATGTGTGTTAATTTCGATTGAGTGGGATGACCTTTGGTTTCCTTTCATTTTGGTCTCTAGATCAATGCCACACATTGTGAGACAAATTAGTTGTGAATTCAGCACTTAACGGTCAATTTTAACGTCCGAGGCTAAATTGGCTGGTAGTGGTAAATATCCAAAAATTATTTTGCATTTTATCCAAGTGAGACCATATTTTAATGTCAAGGACTAAACCACTAATTTATTAATATACATACATCAAATAATGACAGCTATTTTATAAATACATTTAATAATGTGTTTTTATGTCAATTAATGAATTCGACATTTTATATATTCATATTCAATAACTATCGTGACAACATATCACTCAATGTATGTGTAAACTAATTGTACACAAACAATGCACACCAATTAAATTCTTTTATTAATTAAAGACAAAATTACATTCATGAACCGCTAACTTAATTTCATATAACAATTTAGAAGAGTTTGATAGCCCAGTTGTAAAGTAGAATGCGTGTCATGTTTGATGTGCACTGTTCGATTACCTGCCGCGACATTCTTATTTTTGAGTAACAAAATATATCATATAACAATTTAGTCATTTATTTATTTATTTTACCATATTTTTGCCTTTTTCGTCAATTTACATGAATTTTAAAGCTTCAAAACAAAATATTCACTTTTCAAAAAAAATAAAATTATCTGACTCCTCAATCAAGTGGATAATACTCTGAAAGATATACCCTCTTTCCTCCTTCTCAAACCTTAGCTGTCACCCTTCCGAACTGTTTTTCGTTCTTTTCTAATTGAATAAGTTATTTCCTCATAATTTTAGTCTTATTTCATTTGTTTTTTAAATTTCGTCGTCTTTGCACGACTCTTATTTGTTTTGATTTTCCGTCTTAGTGCGTTTTTTATTTATTTGAGGTTGAAAGATTAGCTCTGAGCAAGTGCTGATCTAATAAATGAGTTTGCGTCGTCAACATTGCAAATCCGGAGACATGAGTATTCCGAAGACTTTAATATAGTCGTATTTGTAGACATATGATTTTTGTCGTTTTATGGATGTTGTGAGTTTGTTTGAAAATTTTTCCTTTTTGTTTTCACTGACTTTAGATTAGGGTGAGAATATGTTAGGCCGAGCTAGATTTTGCAAGACCTAAGCATGACCTATCAAAAATTTTAAGGCTTATGTCTGGCATGCGGCCTATCATAAACTTACTTTTTAGGCATGAGCCTGAGCTTTTGAAAGCTTGATTAAATCTGTTTGGCTTTTTAAAAGCATATTTTATATGAATATCTTTGAATATATAATATAATAGTAAATAATATTTACCTAAATAGGTCGACCTAATAGGCATAAAATGACAATTTAAGCCAAATAGACTTAATAAAAAACCTATGTGTTCCCTATTTAAGAAAAAAGTTTAACACAGTTTGGTCTCTTGTAGTCCATGTCGTATGTTCATATAGGATGACTTGACGTATTACTATCTTTAATTTAGATTTGTATTGTATCAACGTATTATATCAATTTCAACGAATATATTTAATTTTTCGTAAACAAGTAAAAATGAACACTTGTTTTATAAATGAAAATAAAAAAAGTTTTAATACAAAGTTTTGATATTTTTGTTTCCCTTAACCGATCGATTCACTTCCCGTCCCATCGCTCTTCATTATAAGTGCACACAAGATAGTTGTAACTTGCGTCTCTCCAGTTCTTGTTAGGGTTTTACGCTTGTTGCCAGACGGTTCCATTTCTTCTCGCTCGCTCACAACCACCAATGCCATATCGGAAAAACTTAACAATCTTCCACAAACTTCCCAACTCTCATTCCGTCAATTCTCACTTTCGTAACCGTTCCACCGTCTGAATTTCATTTTCAGACGAAGAATCTGTCGAACCATCCAACTATGGTAGAAGACCCAAACGAGAAGGATCCTGAATTCAAATGGGGCAAACATAAATGCTTAGGTGGCAAAAAAAGGGAAGTTAATTTCTACGAATCGTTTACTTACGATGGTGTTCATTACACTCTTTACGATTCTGTTTATCTTTACAAAGAAGGTGAACCTGAACCGTATATCGGCAAATTAATCAAAATTTGGGAAAATGTTGATAAGAGTAAGAAAGTTAAGATTCTATGGTTTTTTCGTCCATGTGAGATTTTCAATTTCTTGGAAGGGTATCAGACTGTTGAAAATGAGTTGTTTTTGGCTTCTGGTGAAGGATTAGGGCTTACAAATATCAATCCTCTGGTAATTTGATTTTGATTTTTTGTATTTGAAATTTAACCGTTTTTTTTTTATATTTCATTTGCATATATTATCAAATATTTCTTGTATAGTTTTATTGAAATTAGGGTTGTAGTGTTGCAAATGTTTTATTGAAATTAGGGTTATACTGTTGCAAATCATATTATTACAATACTGGATGATTGGATAATTGTTCTCTCAAGTACCAGAATGAAGAATCCTGGTTCCGTTAGAATCTTTACCACTATTGTTTGGTTAGAGTTTAGGGGTGACATGACATGATAACAAACAATGGACACTAGTTAGTAGTTACTATTGTTTTGGTTTGAATAATGTCGGTCTTGTTTGTTGTTTTAAACTTGTTACCGAGGTTATAAATTGTGGTCGCGTTGTGATTCTCGACAATGCAGTTGCCAAAGTTGCAAAAACCTTGATGTCAAGTGCCTGCGGCTGCAATCATGGCTCTGATGTGGACCTTTATTTGAAACCTTGCTTTGTGCTAATACTGTGGTTGTGTCAGTTTGAACTTGTAGTTTGAACTTACATCATGCAAGTGTCAAGTATTTAAAATTAAAATTGCTGTCAGAATTGGATTTTATAAGAGGAATTGGATTTTTTTGGCCGTGTCAAACCGCCAAACCTAAATCTTTGCTATAAGTTTATCATGTGCATGGTTGTTTGTTTTCTGTGGTACAATTTATGTGTTACAGAAACCTTTGTTGTTTTAATTTTAGTGGTGCTACTGTTAGATGAGTAGCTACACAAGACAAGATAAGGTAAGCAATAATATTGTCAGAGAAAAAAAGTAAGTTGTTTGGGCAACGTGTAGAGAAGACCGATAGAAACATTGCTAAGGAGGATAGATATGATAGAAGATAGTTCATTAGACAGAAAGATGAAAACCTACTAGAAGTCAAAACATAAGGAAAGACTTGGAGTTTAATGGACTGTCTGGTGTTGCTAAATGGTTTTGTCCATGACGCATGATGGCACCATGGTGTGGCTGAATTTTAACAAGACACCATACAAAGGCTATGGTGTGGTGACTTCCTTATGGCTGGCCATGGTACCTGCTGCATCCGTGTTGGAAAAAGTTGAAAAAGCATGAAAAGGGGGTCAGGTAGCATGACCCAACACCGGAAATTAAGTCGCATGGGTGAAAAAACTCAGAACAAAGTTTCAACAACTTAATCCTGCTATCACAGTTCTGTTTCAACACAAGCTGCTCTCTCCATCTCTCTCTGTCCATCCTTCTGCAACCTTCCTCCTGCAAACCATATACCTTTTCCTGTTTTCTTAACTCCATCTTTTATGTCCTTTTTTTTCTTTCAGTCTCGTCCTTAATTTTTTTTCCTGTTCTTTTTCCTTTTATATGATGCTATTTTCTCCATCCTGCTTATTTTTTGTATCTCCCCCAGTTGATCAACAGATTTCTCCATCCTGCTTATATTTTGTATCTCCCTGAGTTGATCAACAACTTGTTGAAAAGGACTAGATGAATGAACCCCTGTTCAAACCAAGTAATTACACATTGTTAAAGACACAGAAATAATGTCAAAATGAAGAACATGATTGAATTGGTGGACAATTAGAGAGAGAGAGTGTGGGGCGGGGGGATGAGAAAAGGAAAAGAATACATTACACTAGTAAACAGAGAAATCATAATGAAAGCAAAGAGAAAACAGCAAGAAAAGTGAATACAAATAAAACAGAATGAAAAAGAGAAATTCTGTCAGCGAGCTTCTTTATTGGATCACAATGTCATTTGCCATACTTGTATGATGAATTGTTGTTGTTACTATTGTAGTATTCCTCTTTAATGGTTAAAAGCATGACTGTGCTATGTTTTTATTCATATTGTATACCACATCAGGAAGCTATTGCTGGAAAATGCAATGTTGTTTGCATTTCAAAGGACAACATAAATCCACCTCCACCAGACGAAGATCTTCAAAATGCCGATTTTGTATGCTATCGTTTCTTTGATGTTGGGCAGCATAAAATATTGGACAAGGTAGATGATAAGATTGCTGGAATTGAAGGTACGCAATCATATTTATTTAAAAAATATTATCGGAAATTCCTGTAAAACTTAAGACGGAAATACAATCACACCTGCGTTGTTTAGGGCTGTTTCATTGACATCCATATGAAATTGTGTCTTGCTTCACTTATCTCATTCTTGAGAAATCAGCTTAGTCATATTTTTTAAGAAAGGAAACTGACATTCCAGGCATTGCCTTTTCTATTATGGAAATTGAAGTTATTTTACATAATTGCTGATTGTAATTAAACATACAATTAACGAGAAATCTTCAGATTTTGAGAAATCTGTAGAGCGAAATTTGTTCGAAGTCTTGTCGAATGATTTTTCTTGTCTAATGGTGGGAATCTTTTTGTTACATATTTCAAATTACTGTTTTATAATTGAATCTTCAAACTATTTCAAATTTGTTGTTAATATTAATGTTCACATTGGGCAAAATTTTATTTTTAATGTTATTAACCCTAAATAATATGTAATGAGTGTAATTTTACATGATTTTGAATGATCGAATATCTTTTGAAGTTGTTTATTTAATTGTTGCAGTTAAAAATATTTTTAACAATTTATATAGTCAAAAGCTTGGCGGTCTTTCGAAACTTGGTTTAGATGAGAAACAAGTTGGCGTGAAAGTCACGGGAAGTAATGAAGCGGTGGCTCGTTCAAGTAAAAAAAACAATAAGCATTTGATTAAAAAATTAGATGGCAAGTGTTTTGATACTGTTGATTCTAAGCCATCATTGGGAGAAAAACATACCTCGAGCCTTGGTTTAAAGGACACTAGTAAATCGAATGGTGGTTTGCACTCTATTTCCCGTGACAAGACCTTGCCTCAAGCCAAAGAGAATGGGGTTAATAAGGCTTCTTTGGCTAAACAAAAATCATCTTCCAAACTATCGCATTGCTCTAGCGATGGTTTGGAAATGGTAGGAATATCTAAAATTGGAGGAAATGTCTCCAGTGATAAGACCGTTTTGAAGTCCAAGATTGATTCAGAAATGGGCGGACGTGTTGGGGTCTCCGATCGACAAATCAACAGGCGATTGGGGGAGGGCAACACCTATGAGAAGGATAAGTACGGTACTTCTAGTGCAAAGACGACAAATAATGTTAAAAATCGAAGGGACGTCGATGATGGTGATGTGAAGGAAGTCCCTTCAAAAAAGCTAAAGATTGACACAACGTCAGTTAAACTCTCTGGTGACAAGTTGGCCGATAGGCAAATTAACAAGCGATTGGAGGAGAGAAAGGCTTCTTTTAAAGAAAAATATGGCGTTTCTAGTACAAAGATAACAAATCATGTGCAAAATCAAAGGAACCATGATGATGATGTAAAGGAAGCCCCTTCGAAAAAGCTAAAGATTGACACAATGCAAACTAAACTCTCTGGTGGCAAGTTGCGCAAAGAATCGTCTACAACCTCTCCAAACTTGGAGCACAAGCAAGATTACAGTGTAACGGATGTTACTCAAAGACCTGACGTTGTAAGTTGCAAAACAAGCACTCTCATTTTGTCATGCTAATTTTTCATCTCTTCACACCTTATACCTTACTAGTTTAACCATATCCCAATGAAGGACATTGTCAAAATAGGGTCAACATATAATCTTAGCCTTCATCCCAATTGTGTCTTTAAAGCTTGTCTAGAATAATGATATGGTCATGCTAGTATTTCACGACATTTGTGCTTTATCATAGGATTGCGCAGTGTTGTCAGATAGCGGTATAGTGTAATGGAATTTAAACAAATCATTATTGTTCCTCAATACTCTATTGTGTTTGGCGTTGTTTGGCGTTTTGCAACAATTTGTAAAGTTGGGGGGTTAAATTGCTATATTTTTTTATTAGGTGGTCGAAATCGCAACTTTTGAATTGTTAAAGGGCCAAAATACATTTTTGAGTCCAAAATTGTCTCGTTTTCTGTTTTCTAAGATTCGTATAGGCAATAATAAAAACAACTCAAATCAAAGATCCCGTATACTTTTACCATTTTAGGTCTCAATAGAGGTTTCCTTTTAAAAGATATTCATTCTAGTGTTAAACATTCTAAGCCTATACACTATCGATGAACTAATCATTGCGATTAGATTTTTCATAGTGTTAAAACATTATATCCCTTATTATTTTTGATTGAGTGGTTGAAACGAGGGAGCAATAGAAGGAGATGGAAACCATAGAATTCAACCTGGGTGGTTGAAATGGAGGAGTGCCTCAAGTGTTTTATGTGATGAGAAAGTACCACTCAAGTTTAAGGATTTTTTTTTATGTAAACCATAGAATTCAACCGACTATGTTCTACGTGACAAAGTGTTGGGTGATGTAAACCATAGAATTCAACCTGGGTGGTTGAAATGGAGGAGTGCCTCAAATGTTTTATGTGATGAGAAAGTACCACTCCAGTTGAAGGAATTTTTTTATGTAAACCATAAAATTCTACCGACGACGATGCTCTACGAGACAAAGTGTTGGGGGTAAAGAACCAATATGAAAATAAATTAAGCGTAGTAGAGATGAGGATGTTGTGTTGGGTGTGGTGAAACTAGTTAAAATAAAATTAGAAATGACTACATTAGAGAGTTGGGTTTGCACCTATAATACAAAAGATGGTAGAAACAAAACTTAAGTGGTTTGGACATGTAGAGAAAAGACCGGTGTATTTTGTAGTAAGGCGTAAAGGTGAGTCATTTTGATGGATGGGAGTAATATCACTAGAAGTAGAGGAAAACCTAATAAAACTATGAGAGAAACTATCAAGAAGGATCTAGAGATCAATTGGTTTGACAAAGACATCGGTTTTGATAGAACATTATGACATCGTTTGATTCATGTAGCCGACCCCACTTAGTGGGATAAAAATCGGAGATAGAGGCATTGCAAAGCGTAACAAACTTTTCAACAAAATTATGAGATCAAAGCACATGCGGGATGAGTGGAGAAGAAACACTTTAATTCCAATATGTAACTCATATCATGAAGTTATTGGAAAGAGTGATTGAACTGAGACCAAAAAAAGAGATGCAAGTTGCTGACAACCAATTTGATTTTATGCTTGCGAGGTCGACCATGGAAGCAATCTACTTACCACAACACGTGATGGAGCGGTATAAGATGGATAAACAAGACTTGCATTTAGTTTTCATTGATTTGGAGAAGGCATATGAGAGTGCCTCGAGATATTTTGTGGAAAGCCCTAGAGAAGAAAAGCGTTACGATTGCCTATATTTAAGCTATTAGGAATATTAATTAGGGAGTCTCAACTTGTGTGAGGACACATGATGGTGAAACCAATAATTTTCCCATAACAATAGGATTACCCCAAGGTTCAAACCCTAAGCCCTTATCTTTTTACTTTAGTTTTGGATTTACTTACGGATTACATCCAAGTGCTAGCACCGAGATGCATGGTTTTTGCAAACGATATAGTTCTACTTGGAGAGTTGAAGGAGGAATTAAATGGGAGGTTGGAGACGAGCCTTAGAAACGTATGGTCTCCGCCTATATTGAACGTGTCTTACTTTTACTCAAAAAAAAAAGCCATATGCTTTTAAAACTTGTCTCGAAGTCTCTTACCGCATTTATTTATTCTCTTATCTCTCCAAGAAGTACTGAATCATCTTTAAGAATGTATGCATTAGTGTGTTGGTTCTTGAACAGATTGGAACTTGATGTTAAATCCTGGTGAAATTGTTTATGTTGTGGAATCTTGTCGATGCGTGCTATTCATAGCCAGTCTCAAGCCCTAATAAAAGGAAAGGGTTTTGTTAGGCCTCAACAACCAACCTAAAACAACTTCGAATCTTTATGAAATTGATGGATCAACGATATAATCAAATTAATGTAAAACATTATATAGAGAGATGTCCTATGTTTGTTGGGGAACAAACTTGAGTTTACTTTCAAATTGAACAATTAACAATAATTTTTATGTTATCCTGTAATTTAAGTTTTTGCAATTCAATGGATCCTTCAAGATTACCTATCAGATTCCTCCTATGCTTTCAACTCATACAACACCTCAAATCGAAATATGGATTTGTTTCTTGTTGTTCCCATTGTAATATGTCTCTTCTTCATACCTGCTCTCATTATCTAGCTCTTGATACCAAGTCTACTAGGATCTTCTTTTGCATTCATTCAATCAATTTATTTTTCATTAAAATGTCTGCATAACAGAGCATGTGAGTACGATGAACTAATCTATATTGCTTTTGTTACTAATTGAGACAAGGTGCAAAAGTGACATACAAAGATCCCCAAAAATAGATAGAATCTAAAGGAGAGAATGGTGATGGTTGGAAGGCCAAAGAGAAGAGAATCATATAGATAGTGGCATTGTTATACTAGAATTTCTCATTTAAGTATAGCGATTTCATAATTTTGGTCCCTAATATTTTATTTGTCGTGCAATAAAACGGTCCGTCTAATTTCGCCCCACTTTTGACAACATTGGTTTGAACCTCCATTTTGTATTGTTTTTCAACATAAGAATTAGGACTGTTGATTTTCCTCGTGGGCTTTTGGCATGCTAAGGTTGGTCCTTATTTGTGCACCGGAACAGTTGGCACCTGTGTTGTGTCAGGGAATGTCATCTCCATATGAATATTTATTTTTCCTTCATATTGCTCCAATTGGTCCAACTTATTAAGAGGATAGATTTCATGACATTTGGTGTCTATAGATTGGAAGTAATTGAAGAATTTTATTGCTTCTGATTATGGCATATATTAACAGGAACTCTGTTAGGATCCTACAAATTCTAACCTTCAAATATTAGGGAAATAGATTATTCGCACATGAATTTGTTGATTCGAAAGAAATTTGGGACACAGAAGTGATTCTCCCCTCAACTAGTGCATTCTCTAGCTCACAACTTTCACAAATTAATTTCCTAACTATACTAAATGTATGATTAGTGATATTTATAAAACAAACTAAAATACCAGAAAGACTACTGTCTACACCTAGACTATTCTAACTAGCAACAACAAGCACAACTAACAACCACTTTACATTCTTATACATTTTCTAGAGAAACAAAGATCTAATAAATTTGGACTTTACATATTGTATTTAGTAAATCGATGTACTTTTGTCAAGTTTCAATTGTTTAGTTGTTTTGATGCTTGATGCTTTTATACATCAATTTTTAGTTTTCTTATGCATGTTTTTTTTTCATTTCTTTCACTTGATGACAGGATAGAAGCAAATGGTTTAAGCCAATGGTAAGTTTTCTTTTTAATTCTATTCTCTTTCAACATCTTTATTTGATTGACTCTTGTAGGATGAAAACTTGAAGTTGCTCTTTTTTATCTTTCCTGAAATCGGACAATGCAATTGCATGAGAGTAAGTGAAAGATAGCTGACTTATGTATGAATGATCTTTTTTACGTTGTCAGCCTTGGGAGGAAAGAATGAAAGATGCTTATGAGCAAGGGAGACTTGTGCTGCTTGAAAATTTGGATCCTTCTTTAACTTCATCAGAAGTACAGGTAATAATCATTCCAAAACCGGCATTTTCAGATTCTTGTAGGTTATGAGGAAAATTATAATAAATACAAAACTAACATTCTATAATACGACTGCATTACCAGCGTGTTGAATCCTATGTAGACTCTAGAGTGGTTAATTTTTTGGGTAAATAGCCTCGTTTATCAGTACTCCTTGTTTTTCTTTGTAGTTGTGTTTTATTTGGAATAGAAGAGGCTTTATTTGCATTTGTACCATTTATTTTTGGGGTGATTCACTTTTAAGGCTGTGAGCATCTGTAATAGAGACGCAATATTCTAGCTGTTGCATGAATTCATTTCTTTTATGTAGAATGACTAGTCTATCCCTTAATGACAATTTCATCCACTTTGTCGTTATCTTACTAACCTTCCTGTCTCTAATATCTTTGACGTACTTTTCTAAACCACAGGATATTATTTTGGATGGCTTTAAAGAACGATGTACTGCAAAGCTGATCCAGAAGACCGCATATTCTAGTCCTCATTCTGGTTAGAAACTGCAGTCTTTGCTCATTTTTTTTACAAGCTAGCTGAGATTGCATGCACTTTCCTATTCCTCTTCTTATCTGTGTTTCAATATTTTATTTATGATACAGGTCAAGCTTTTGCTATATTTAAAAGAAAGGAAGCAGCAGAATCTGTCATTAGAAAATTGGAGGAGGGCTGTTTCTTGATGTCAAATGGGCGGTATGTACTCTTTGTATATTCTTGATAACTGCACTCGCAAATGGCTTAAATCTGTCTATATGATATTAATCATGCACAAACATATTCATGAAGCATGATGTCTCTAAATATTTTTGTATCGATTGTTTCTTATACCTCATGAGAGATTTTATTTAGATTCGGGGAGGGGAGTCGATATCATAAAGTGTGGGAGAACATATACAAGAAGAGGTAGAGGGGACTCGGGCTAACAAGAGAGACCAAGACGTGTGAAAACCCATAATCAGTTCAAAGTGTAATGGAAACTAAGCTACTGTAAAAGAAGAGGAACGTGTAGAAAAAGTAAAGGGAAGCTCTGGAATGATTTCAGTTAGTTTCCATCTATCTAACGCCTAACTGAATCTTCTTCAGTTAGCTACAAGTGACTCTAGTTAGTTAACTCTGACTCAATTAACTGTAGGTTAGTTAGGACCAATGTTTTGAGTCTATCCCGTGCAGGGTCCGTAGACTCGACTCGCAAACTCATAAGAGTTTATGGACTTCAAGAAAACCTATAAATGACATATATATATCCTCCGGTCACTGATATAAGCATCAAACCACTTTTTAGGTTCATTGAATAACTAATGTATCTGGTCTACATTATTAGACCAGATACATTAGTTTTTCGGTGAATCTAAAAGGTGATTTTTTTGCTTATAATAGTAACCGGAGGGAGTAGATATTAGATAATAGACCACTGATCTAACATAAAAATTATTTCCACATTTCAATTTCAACCTCAACCACAAATTGGGGTTAGCAAAAGAAAACAGAACAGGTCAAAAAACACGCTATAGTAAAAGAAAAGGAATAAAGATTGCTTCAAGAAACAGAGCAACAAAAGAGCAAACCAGAGCGGCTCGTGAGTCCGATAATATATAGCAAAACAAAGCTAGATAGCAAAACAAAGAGCAACGTTATAACATAGCAAAACAGTAAAGAGGTTACAAGAGAGCAAAACAGAGCACAGAAAATCAAAGAGTAAAACAAGAGCATCGCATAGCAGAGCAAAATAGAAAAGAGGAACACAACTGACTTGACAAAGCATTGCAAATTAGGTTTGTAGTTTGTCCCGAACTGTGAAGACGATTTGAGAGCCTTAGAATTCAAGAAACGTTGAAGCAGTGCTGCGTTTTGGGCTTTTTCCATAAGCTTTTTTGAACTTGCAACAGAATTTTGAGTTTGTCCTGAGGCATCTGTGTCTGTCCAGAAAACAATTCCGCTTGCAGTCAACTCGTAAACTGGACTCGTAAACTCAGCCTTAGCTAGATAACATACTCGGGGACAGCTAGATAACATATTTGCAATCTCCTATAGTTACTACAGAGTTAATCATTTGCTCTATTACTTTTCCTCAAAGTCAGGATAGTCAACTTAGAGAGCTTTTGCCAACAGCTTTGAGCTTGTCGTTGAGTGTATGAAATTTTAGAGGAGACAGGGGCTTGATGAGTAGATCAGCAACTTGGTCTAAAGCTGGAATATGTTGAGCTACAAGGCTCAGAGAAAAAAGATGGCAAGTTCCATGTGCTTAGTTTTGGCATGCAAAACACAATTATATGAAAGGAAAAGGAAACATGCTTGAATGTTGCCTGATGTGTTGTTCGAGTCTCCATGAGAGAATTTTTTTTTCTCATCAAATCTTAAAGTCTTAGCGCTGGGAAAATGTTTTGAAAACATGAATTTTGGAATTTGCAGTAAGATTCAGTCATGAATCCTGGTATTGAGCAGTATCTTTGATAATTGGTGTCGATTCATCAGAGGAAGCCATGGTTTTGGATAAAAAATGAGCCCTATGATACCATAATAGAATCTAAGCCATTGTCAAAGAAAAGGAAAGTGCAGAGAAAGTAAAGGAAAGTTCTGGAATGATTTCATTAATTAAAAGATGAATAATATACGTCAATGGTATTTATATGGACACCAGCTATCTAACATCTTTTAACTGAATCTCTTAAGTTAGTTACCAATGACTTAGTACAGCTAGATAACAGATTTGGAATCTGTTATTCAATTAACTATAGTAACTATGCAGTTACTCTATTGAAGAGCGTAGTCAGGTACGATTGAAGTTCAAAGTTGGGTTTGGATTTTAATTTTAATGCAATACCTCACCTGTAAACCCAATTATTGTTTGCAAACAAACCCTCTAATCTTGTTAGATCTAGGATTTGCAAAATCCTATAAAATAGTGATTTATGCTGTCATCAGGATTGCTTAGGTTATCAGGTATTGTAAAATCGCAGAATCTTGGGATTAAGATCACGGTTTTAATTTTTAAATCCCTTGGTCTGCTGAGACGTGTTCTGTAATTTAGTGTTGTCTTATGTCTGAAGCAATGTTCTGAAACCAGACCGGTCGTTGAATTAGTAAAGACACCAGTTTATGGTTCAACTGTGGTACCGCGGTTGAATTGATTATAATTAAATAATTATTGGAATGTTTATTATATTCATTAGATGCTAATATAAATTAAATTTAATATTTATATATAGTCCTAGAAACAGCCTCTTGTGTACAAAAAGGGTAAGCTAGCGTACAATACACCGTTTGGTGGGACGCCTTCCTGGGCCCTGCGTAAGTGGGAGCTTTAGTGCACCGGGCTGCCCATTTTTATTTTTTATTTTTTTATAGAGTAAAACATAATATGTATAGAAAAAAACGTAATACACATAATAGTGCTTTCTAACATAACAACACATTTATAGGAATGGTGTAATATTATTGACAATAAATTGATGCAAAAGACTGAAAACTAAATTCTATTTATAAGGTATATTTGTAACAAGCTGGAAGTTGAATAAGCATTAGCTTGGAGATTTTAACAATATAAGATTATCTTAGAATACCTTTATACTATGTTAGAGTATCTTGGTTTATCTCGTAAGATTAGTTTTCCTTTATCTTGGATTGGTTTCCTAAGATTAGTTACCTTTTTTTGTTGAGAAAATATAACCCCGGTGTAATCATATATCCTTTATGCTGAAGCGTAGTGCGCTAAAGCGTACAAGTTAAATGTTTGTAAATTTGCTTGATATTGTTTGCTCTCTTATGTATTGCTTACTTGGAATATTTAATTTTAACGCTCGGTATAGCCCACTTGTGGGAAGCTTTGGAAGACTCCCTTGCATTCCGGAGAAGAAGGCGACATTTTATGGCCATCATGTTATTGACCAATTTCGAATGCAAACACAACGTGAGCTGGTATGGTCAGATTAATTCTTGTTTGAATTCGTATCCTAATTTTGAAATTATTTGGCAACAAGCTGGTTCATTTTCTTTTTTTCGTCAATCTGATTTTGGTTGAACAGAAAGACGCAATATCTACTTCACATTGTTCTCAGCCCAACAACATTGAATATGATATGGCTGTAGAGTGGTGTTTACTACAAGAAAGAGCGGACAAATCTTGGAGAAAATTATATCAGGTATAGAATTGTTGAATTGTGTCGGAAATTATTCATTTCTGCTTTATTTTAAGCAACATTGAATTAGTTTTACTATATCTTAAGCGATATTGATATTTGGCTATAACGTTTTTAAGCGACAGGGCGGGGAGTTGAGCAAACTCAAAGCTAAGTTGAAGTCTAAACTCTAAACGATCTCCATTGACCCTTCTATTTTGTTGGTAAGTTTTCCTTTAAAAAAGATTTGGTTGTGAAGTTTTTTAATTGGATTTTCTCTATTGCTTGTATTAAATACGACTTTGGAGTGATCTAAGCATTATATATTCAACTCAATATTTTTTTGCTGCAATGCATGCGTTTTATACTAGCAGATAGGTTGTTATTTTTATTGAACTGGTTCTGTTTGATCTTTTGGAAAAAAAAAGCACATCATTGAAGTTTTCTTGTTCTTCAAAGTTTTTTTTTGGGTGATATTTTGTTCTTCAAAGTTATACCATAAGTATCGAAACTATGAAGTTATGTATATATGGATCTAGTTTTGAGACTATGACATTTATATTTAGTCTGCCTCTCTTTTCAAATATAGAATGAGTCCTATGATCAAAGGCCTGAGCTGTGGTTGGCTTTTAGTGGGTTGTGAAATTTTGATCTGACAAGCTTCTTTTTCCTCTCTGCAGAACAACACTGACTTTGTTCGCCTAGGTTGTGGCATGACTGGCAATTGTTTTGGTTCAGCAGGTGTAGATATAACATTCTTGGGGGGTTCTTAGTATACATCATCTCCCTGGAAAGCTGTTGAACGTTTTATTGCCCAGTAAAATTTTGCTGTTGTTGTACTATATATAGTTTCTTGTCTTTGATGCAAACCCCGTTAATTTTCCTTGACAATATAAACTCCATTGTTATTCAATTCAGTTCTTATGAGTATAATCCTTTTCAACTTTCTTTCTGCCATCTTGTTGTACATGATATGAAAATTGGCTTGAAGCTATTTAGAAAATACATATTTAAATTGATAATAACAAGAAAACAGTAAATAATATTATCTCTAAGTTGTATAGCGACAAAAAAAAAACATAACAAACTAGCCCTTACCTTCACATGCGGGCTATACACCACACCGAAAATACTCCTGCATGCTTATTGGCAAGGTTTGGATTTCTATAGGAAGAATCAAGAGTGATTTTCAGACATCCTAAATCCGGAAAGAAAGGTAAATTAATGGAAGATCATTTGATGGAAAATAAGCATTTTAAAATGTCTCACTAGTTTCCTCTGTATTGCTCAAATCTGTTAAAATACATTGCCGAATACCGCTAACATAAGTATGGTAGATCGATAGAATATATTTAGGGATGACAATGGGTATGGATAGGGTGTTAGTGTTCATCTTCATAACTGTATTTTAAATAATGTCGTATTTTTGTGGGCAACAACTTTAGTGTCCATCTCCATCCTGAGTGTTTATACACACTCATTACCCACACTTTAACTATGAAAAAACAATAAAAAACATCACAATTGAAATAAAACTATGATCTATTATTATTTTTTAAAATCAACTCATAAAAGAGTACGAATCGTAGTATTTAGTCAAATAAAAAACATCCAAAATATTCCTAAAAAGTTGTACACAAGAGGAAGTAGTTATTGTGTTAAGCAATTTTTAGGTTTTTATTCAGGCTTAAATAGTTAAATAAATTAATTAATTGTAACAAAAAATAAATAAATTATTTATCATACTATATAAATGAGTAATGATATTTGAACGATCATTTCATGACAACTTTTGGGACAACCTTGTTGTTCTCTCTTGTTATTGGTCAAAACAAGAGAGAGAGAGAGAGAGAGAGAGAGAGAGAGAGAGAATAATAACAAAATGTGAGTATGAGAGAGAAAGTTGTACAAAAATCGTTGAATTCAAGCTGAGTTGTTGAATTGGAAAAGAAATATTAGATGTTTTATGTGATACGAGAGTACCGCTCAGGTTAAAGGGAACATTATATTGGATAATTGTCAGGCCAACACTATTGTGTGAAACGGAGTGTTCAACAGTCAAGAACTAATACGAGGATAAAATAAGTGTAGTGGAGATGAGGATGTTGCATTTGATGTGTGGTAAGACTATACATGATATGGTTAGAAATGACAACATTATAGAGTATCGAGGCAACACCCAAGCACGAATGTAAGTATAAGGGTTTAAGGTCAGCTGACCCCACTCTTTGCCAAAAAAATTTAACCAATTATACCCTAATTTTATATGTTTGACCCTACTTTAATTTTTAGGTTGTCCACACATGACTCAGTTTATACACTTAGACAAACAATGTAAACTATTATTACCTCCGTTTCATAATGAGTGAGTTTTTTGTAAAAATATTGTTCTGAAATAACTAACCAATTTCATTTTTCAATACAATATTAATTACTTTTTTTTCAATTATAACTCTAATTAATACTAATTTCATCACTCTAAATTCAATATATTCCACTTTGCATTTGTGATAATGGAAAATAAATCAGTACTTGACAATAGCAGTATAGCACTTAAAATAATTTTTTTCTCTCCTTCATTTATACATTTTTCTTAATATATGTAAAATGTGCAAATGACTCACTTAGTTTAAAACAGAGGGAGTATATTTTATTTGTTAAAAATACCAGTACTACTTTATACATTGAAAAAGTAGATCAGTACTAGTTACTAGATAATTTGGGTTTTAACTAACCTTTGGATTTTATTTAAAACAAAATCAAATGCTCAAAAAAATATTAAAAGAAAACTGGTCACTAATTCACTATGCAGTAGAAAGAAGGTGAAAAGTGAAGCATTTTTTTTTTTTGGCTTTCGCATCGGTTTTTGCGACTAATCCGGCTCATGCATAGAGGCATGCGCACTGACTAAGCGTTGTTCCCCCTGGGAATCGAACCCGATATTCCTCGGGTACGTCTTTGAAAGGAGATCCTTGCCACTGGAGCCTAAGCAACTTGGTTAAAGTTAAGCATATTTGATAGTGTTGAAAATGAAAAAAAATCTTACAAGGCTCTTAAAAGAGCAATTATTCTTTCAACACTAAAATGTATTTAGTTTTTTGATATACATTCATATACTTTTTGTAATCTTCACTGTTTTGTTTAATGAAAATGTTCATCATTTTAATGGTTATTGTTTTATATATTTTTGTATAAATATTTTTGATAAACGAGTTTGACCACACTTTCTGAAATTTCTGAATCCGTCCCTGACAACACCTATGGTATAAAAGATCATGATGAAAAAAATACTTAGGTGTTCGAACATATAGAGAGAATATCTGTATATTATGTAATAAGGAGAATAAATTAGATGAAGGATAATCATATTACAAAAGATAGAGGAAGACCTAAAAAATGTACAAGAGAAACTATTAGAAACTATTTAGAGATTAATGGGTTAGATTCAAATATAGTTCATATTTCAGATAGGACATTATAACATAATTTGATCTATGAAACCAATCATATTTAGTGGGATAAAACTCCATTGTTGCTTTATATTTAAACATAGTTAATTAGACAAAAAAAACTACTTTTTATTACAAAATAGTTTATTAAAACAAATATTCTAGAATAAATTCTCCTTGTATTATTATGCTTTTATGCTACTCCCTCTAGTCTTTAATATACGAAAATTTTCAAATTTTTTTATCCTATTTATAAAAAATATCACAACTTTTATGGCGTGATTATTGTTTAAAAGACTTTTCTATCCCTCATTTAATGATTGTCTTTTTAATATTAGTGGATATATTCAATGTTTCACAACATTCTATAAGGATATAATTGTAAAAATGTTTAAAAAATTGCAACGATTAATGATAACATTGGTTTTGATGTTTTTTTTTATTTTACTTCTTATAATAAGGATCAGAGGAAGTACAACAATTTTGAATGCACCTCTCAAAAAAGTTTTTTTTTTTTTTTTTTATTAAGTTAACTTCAACTTATCAATCCGTAATCTTTGTGGCATTTTGTAAATGTGATAAGTTCTTTGTTGAATCCGGATATAATGCATGCTGTACAGCCCAAATTCTAACATTTTTTTAAACTTGCGTTTGTTCTCTTGGTAAAAAGAAACGATATTCTACCACAATTTTGTGATAAGTTTTAATACAATTATCTCTCTTTACTTTCATTATATTATACTCTTATTTTTGCTCTATTGATTTGATTTTTGTATAAACATGTACAGTTTTTTTTTTTTATATCTTTGGTTGTTCCATAAATTATTAATAAAATGGTTGTTCAAATAACACATTTTTGTTAAATAAAGGGTAAATAATGCTACCTATATATATGAATGACACATGCATTATTTTAAAGTTTTTTTTAGAAGATTATATTATTGAGTTGTATAGAAGGGATGGACAACGTTTAAACTAAGAGTTAAAAAGTTGAATAATCTAACAACTAATTACCAACATCTGTCAATATATTTTTTTTGTAGAGTTGTATTATTTTGGAATGGAAAATTCACATCGAAACAATAAATCAGATTATTAATACGACTTAAAAAAAAAATTTGACAAAAATAAACGATATTCATTCATTCAAATTGATAGAGTATATCGATACAATACAAATCCAAATTTGCTAAAAACAAAAATGATGAATCTGTGAACAAACTCACATCATCCATGTTAATAACATAAAACGGCAAAGTACCTATGCATACAAATATGACTATATTCATGTTTCCAGAATACTCATGTTTCTGGATCTGCAACGTTGACGATGCCAAAGTCATTGTCATTGATCGGATCTGCACTTGCTCAAAGCTAATCTTTCAACCTGAATCAAATAAACACCACACTAAGACGAGAAATAAATCAAAAACACACCGCACAAAGACGGGAAATCAAAACAAACAGAGTCGTTCAGAGACGACGAAATCACAAAAACAAACGAATGAAAACAAAAAATATGTGAAATCACTTATTCAATCAGAGACGATGAGTTATTTTTGGGTCAAAATTGACCCTAAATCACCCCTCTGAAAAGAAGAAAAGGGTGACGGCTAGAGTTTGAGAAGGAGAGAAGAGAGAGGAAGGGGGGTCTGCTTTTCTTATTATACACTTAAATATTTGATTATGATTTTTTAGTAACACACCAAAAATATTTTGCTACATCCAATTCCATTTAAAATTCCCCTAAACAAATCTATTTAAAATTAAATCATAATACGAAAATTGTCATTGTTCATAAAAAATTATCATAGCCCATTTTTTATGTCTCTCACAATCACAAACAAGTTATTCAAGCATTATTTTTTTGCAATATGTAAGTGAAATTTGTGTTTTTAGATAGATTCTGCATTTTAATTTTTACCTGTTTCATCGCAAACTACTTGAATTGAATTTACGCATGTCCAGGCAAACTTACTTCACATAACACACAAAATCTTAGAAATAAGGTCAGATGAACTAAGATCATATATTACAAAAATTATGAGAAATTAAAGATGAATAAGAAGGATTCCAAATTGTGCGCTGATTCGTTGATTTTAACCACATAAAGATATATCTCATAAAAAATAACCAATTCACAAAACAAAAGTAAAAAAACATCACATGCAAAAAGGAAATCAAAGATCAAATCATTACAAACTAAAACTAAACAAAATTAAGGATCACCAAAACCAATAGACTGGGTTTCAATAAAATTGGAGGCTCGGCTCTAATATTAAAAATGACCTCTAATAAAAATAATTAATGATAATTTAAATAATTGTAAATTAACAATAAGTATTATTTTGATTTTAATTAATGTATAACTTGTCTATTTACTCTTCACTTTTGTCCAATAATAAGTGTTTGATTTATACCTACATAACAAAAGAAAATATTATCATACATCTCAATAATTACACTCATACCCCTATAAATAATTGAGACCCCATGAATTAGAGGCTCGGCTCCATAGAGCTCCTTGCGCATGGCAAGGAAGGACATGCCAATAGAGCATACAAACAAAAATGAAGAGACATGAGAAAAATATGAAATCAAACTGTTCTAGGATGTTTCTAGGGCAAATCCTATTGACTTTGGATTACCCGGTCTATTGATGAATTGAACCTTGCCTAGTTCGCAACAAAATACTATATTATAGAAACTAAAAGTTCATATGTCCAACCACATAAAATATCCGACCATGAAAATTGGAGTATTTTGGTCTTTTCAAGTTGTAAATTTTTTGATTGATTAAAACAAGTGAATTAATTTAAAATATAATTAATAGGTATTTATAGGAAATTTAAAGAAATGAGTGAAATATGACCGTTGTTGTTTAGTTTTATGAAATGATAAGTCTCATGACCGAATAGAATAAAGAAAAGAAATAAACTGTGTTGGGTTGTATGTCACTACTTCATTTTTGTTTTGCAGTTCTCTCTCTTCAATCTCAATCTCAATCTCAATCTCAATCTCAAAATGGGTTGCGCTCAATCACGCATAGACAATGAAGAATCAGTAGCACGTTGCAAAGACCGTAAAAACTTAATGCGTGAAGCTGTCGCCGCTCGTAATGCCTTCGCCGCCGGTCACTCCGGTTACGCCATGGCTCTCAAAAACACCGGCTCCGCTCTCTCCGACTACGCTCACGGCGAAACTCATCTTCACGACATTCACCTTCATCCACCGCCACTTCATTCTGATCCGCCTCCTCCACCGCCTCTAGAAGAAACCCTCCCTCCTCCACCGCCTCTTCCACCTAATTTCTCACCGCCTTCTCTCAAACGCTCTGTAACATTGCCGCCTCCTGTGTCGTTGCAGTTACAAGGGAAAGTCGGTGATGCTGATGGACTTGTTCACGCGCCTCACGCTTCTCCTCCTTCTGTGATTAAGGTGATGCCACCACCGCCTTTGCCGGATTCGAAGAATATGGCTTGGGATTATTTCTTTATGGATATGGATAATATGGGAAGAGGTTCTTTGAATGAGGAAGATGAGATTGATAATGAAGAAGGTGAAATTGAAGGTGAGAATGTTGATGTTAATGGAGGACATGTGGAGGATGAGATTGAACCGAAGACACCTGAGAAAGCTGAGGTTGATTTGTATAACAAGGAGCATGAACATGATGTAATAAGAGAGGCTACACATATTGAACATTCTAAAACTGCTCCTGCTGAGTTTAGAAGAGCAATTAAGGTGGTTCCTTCTGCTACTCTTATGCAGATTCTTAGTTCTCTTGATGATCATTTTCTTAAAGCTTCTGAGACTGCTCAAGAAGTTTCTAAGATGCTTGAAGCTACTAGGTTGCATTATCATTCTAATTTCGCCGATGGTCGGGGTAATGTATTCTGTATTAGATTTGTTTCCTTTATTTTATTCAATTTCAGTTAATGTTTGTAATTGCCAACAATGTTTTAAATCGCGGGCATGTCAAAATCCTTGATGTCATTGTCCAAAATGCGGTCCTAGACCTTTTTTTTAGAACTCTAGTTGTGTAAAGTTTAAGTATTTAGTTAGTTGGAATGGACATGTAAGGTTGAGGCTAATTTTCAATGGCATGAGCAGGTCACATTGATCATTCTGCTAGAGTCATGCAAGTGATAACATGGAATAGGTCATTCAAGGGTGTATCCAATGGGGAGGGTGCAAAAGATGATTTTGATTCCGAAGATAAAGAAACACATGCCACTGTTTTGGACAAGTTGTTAGCATGGGAAAAGAAACTCTACGAAGAAGTCAAGGTAGATGTCATCTTCCATTTTTTGACGTTTATACTTTCTTTCATCTTGTTAGTTAGCTTTCTCATTGATTTGATTTGATTTTCCATTGTACTGTTATGTTTTCTATCACTATTATTGCTAAGTTTTTATTGCTGTTTGTAACATGTTGCTCTTGATGGAGGCTTGCCTTTTTAAAATTTCACTTATTTTCGACAGCAAGGTGAGCTTATGAAGTTTGAATATCAAAGAAAAGTTGCGATTCTCAACAAGCAGAAGAAGCGTGGCGCCAGTGTTGAATCATTAGGAAAAACTAAAGCGGCCGTAAGTCATTTACACACAAAATATATTGTTGATATGCAGTCGATGGACTCGACAGTTTCTGAAGTGGACCATATTCGCGACTCGCAGTTGTATCCAAAACTTGTTGCTCTTGTTATTGGGTAAGTATTGCTAAGTTATCCTGTGCTATTTGATATCTTAGTGGTAGTGAATAACTATGCTTGAATGAAGAATAGTGAAAGAAACTCGAGCCATTGTGAACTTCCTTGAAAACTTCCTTTAACAGATGACAACATCCTAAATTTCATGCTTGTTGGCCTGAATTAGTCTTGAATGTGAGATAATCCAGCATCCTAGTAGTAACCGATGTTGCAAAATACATTCTAGAAAATCGTAAGTGGGACACCCCAATCGAAATGCATTTTATTTTGCAGTTTAGTACTTAGATTCTCAATCTATATTTTTCATTTAAATTCTGAGCCTAGATACTGAAGTTCATTTTAATGTTATAATAAATGTCTTACTAATCGTGTCATTTTACATGTATTGTTTCCTAGTTTTCAATTTGTTCTGGGATTGGCTGCTACACGATCCAAAATTTTGCTAACGCACCAATACTGTACCAAGTTTCTATTTTTTGCGTCACCAAATGGATTTTTATCTTAACCATGATTCATGAATCTACTTGATTTCTTTCAGGATGGCCAATATGTGGGAGAATATGTTCATGCATCATGACAGCCAGCTGAAAATAGTTACAGACCTCAAATCTCTTGATATTTCTCAAGATCAAAAGGAAACAACCAAGCATCATTACGACCGCACCGTGCAGCTTTTGAATGTAATCCAAGAATGGGAGTCACAATTTGAGAAGCTCGTGACTCAACAGAAGCATTACATCCAAGCTCTTAATAGCTGGCTCAAGTTAAATCTCATTCCCATCGAAAGCAACCTAAAAGAAAAAATCTCGTCTCCGCCAAGAGCCCAGAATCCACCAATCCAAGCCCTTCTTCATGCATGGCATGATTATCTCGACAAGCTTCCTGATGAGCTAGCGAAATCTGCTATTACCTCATTTGCTGCAGTGATAAAGACGATCATACTTCAGCAGGAGGAAGAGATGAAGTTAAAGGAGAAATGTGAGGAAACTAAAAAGGAATTCTTGAGGAAAAACCAAGCTTTTGAAGAATGGTACCAAAAGCATTTACAACGAAGAGGGCCCGATGATCAAGAAAGAGATGATGTAAATACAAACAATCCGGTCTCGGAGAAGCAGTTTGTCGTTGAGAGCTTGAAGAAGAGATTAGAAGAAGAAACTGAATCTCACAAAAAATTGTGTGTTCAAGTAAGAGAGAAATCACTCCAGAGTCTCAAAACTCGCTTGCCTGAGCTCTTCCGCGCATTATCGGATTATACTCATGCGTGTTCTGATGCTTATGAGAAACTGAAGTCGATTGCACACTCTCAAGGGGGTGGTGCGGCGTGACAAGCTTTTCTGTTCTTTCTCTTTTGTGAAAGTTAGTTTATGTGTAATTTTAAACCTAAGTTAAGCTGCATCCTCACACAAGAAAGCAGCATACATGTTTTAGCTGAACATGCTGATCGATCAATCTCGTGTGAAAATTTTGCCATAGCTTTGTAGTTCTAACCATCCTTAATTATGGAAGCACATTTGCGTAAGTGTCCAATTATGTGCCTTAAGATTGTGTTGTGTAGGGTAATATTAAATTATTAATTATTCAAGTTGAAAATTCAAAAGCTCATATGAGCTTTGAGTTAGTCATATGCTATGACTCATCATGCTATTGAAGTGTATCTAAATAACAAAGTGCATACATATAATCAGAGAAATGTTTTCATTATCCTTGACTTGTGAAAAATGAAGATGGAAACGGAATCTCAACTTCAGGGGCGTTATCTGGTTTGGCAGTATTGGCACTGGTTGAATAAGTTAAAATCTTCAATTATGGTCAGAATAGTATCCATGTGAAACTGATGAAAGGAAAATATTTTATTTAAATAAATATAATATACAGGAATTACATCCTGAGTTGGTGAAATAAGAATCCTATATTTTGTAGAATTAGAAAATGGTTAGATGATAGAATTTACTGAGAAGGGTGTGACTGGAATACTGTTTACTCTTATTTAATACTCAATGCTTACATTTCCATATTTGGCGGCTGCTAGTGTAAAACAATGACTCCTTCTGCAGTAGTATAACTTTGACACTTCAAATAAATACACTTCATTTATTATTGTTTTTTCTCTTTAATATCCAATGGCTGTTTTACATTACATGAGACTTTAATAGAATTCAAAGTGTCTAAATCACCTGGTTGTTGTCATGGTGGGCGGTCTAAGCCTAATTTCACCTCATCAAATTATTATATAAAGGATTATGGATAAAGATTAAGGCAAGTTTCACACCAACAAAGAGACTTAACTACCTTCAAATACTTTGTAGTTATAGACATTGTAAATAAATAAATAAATAAGCCTTTAAATAGAAAGGGATATGCTAAAAAATCCCATTCACCTTGGCTTCAAGCTTTTGAAGAAAAACTTAGTATAGTAATAGAAAATGGACATGAAGAAGTATAAGTTTGGTTCAAGAAGAGAAGCAAGGTTAGGTAGGAGCTACACAACAAAGCCAAACTTTGATAGCAATATTTCACCAAGTAACTATGATGGTAGCAAAAAAACAGTGTGGCAGAAGATTTGGAGAAAGCTAAAAAGAGATAAGAAGAAAGTTTTCAATTCTCCTTCTCCTTCTACTATAGTTGAAGACGGTGTATCATATGATCAAGATACATACTCAATGAACTTTGATCAAGGAACAGGTTGGATGGAACCAGATAATCTCCCTCGTTCATTTTCAGCTCGGTATGCTGATCCATCTTGGATCTTACCACCTAAATATTTAGTTGGTCGATGATTAGCTATGTCAAAAAAAACAGCTATTTTCTTTTTCTGTTCTGGATTTCAGAGTCCATTTTTCTATATCATCGCAAAATTTTATCTGAGTATTGAGGTGTTGATCAGATTTACTAAAATTTGAATCAACTTAGAGTGTGCAATCTATGACTGTAAATTTATTAGAGAAACAATAATATATACACAGAAACTTTAATAGAAATGGTATTTAGTATGAATAAGTTTTTCACGAAACTCATGAATGTCTAGCTGTGAATTTTGTATATGATGGAAAGCACAATGCTATATATTGCAAGAGAAAACATAACGAATACATAGCGACAAACTATGATAGGTTGATTCACACCACTACCTGGGTGTTTTGCGGAAAATAGGTAACTTAAACCAAAATTTGAAAACCTTTTCGCTATGTATGACACACTCTCATGATGGAAAAATAACACTTTCCATGTTTCACGGAAAAAACAAGGGTAAGTGAACAAAAAGTGATCAATTATATCTTTTTCGAATGTTTCATTTATCTTTTCGTGATAAAGAGCATTTACAAATATTTATGACTTGAAATTTTATCTTTCCATCATTCGAAGATTAAACAATAGATTATGAAAGAGCATTTGAATGGGATGATTCAATTATCTTTGAGTTTAATCAAAGAGAATAAATGTGATTACAACAATGTTAAATTTTTTAAGATAGATGTCCAGTTCGAGTAGATTTTTATCTACAATTGTACAAAGATGATAATTGTTGCGACTTTTTTTTTTAGGAAATAATTGTTGCACCTTATAACCCTTGATTTATTTGTTTTCATTTTCCTTTTTTTTTCCTCACACTTAATGGCGTTACGTTTCGAGTTGTGATATCAAGTTGTGGATTTTGTGTTTGTTCTTTCTAGCAAGTAGCAACGCAATAATGATTTGCTGTTCAGAATTGACCTCATTGTCGCAATGAGGAAACTACAGCAGACCATAATCAAATAAAAAAGTAGACAAAGGTTGAATGTTTCAGACTTTTGTGTCTTACCATGTAAAAAATGAAAGGTAAATGCAATGCTAGTGCCTTTTTCTATTGTTCCCAACAGGAAATGTTTCATATCATGTAGTACTTTAAAATCTTACCGACCATGAACAATTTTTTATGAGACATTATTAACTTTTAGATCAAACTGCATGTTACTAGAACTTAGGGCTGAAAATAAACCGAACCAACTCAAAAAAAGTTCGAAACTCGATTCGACAGTTGATTCGTTGAATTACATTCGTTAACTAAATGAGCTGAATTTGAGTTGAAAATTAAGTTCGTTAACTAAATGAGCTGAACTTGAACTATATATATTTCGACTCGTTCGATTCATGAGCTGACTCGATTAACTTTATATAAAATACTTAATTTTTTCATTTTGAAATTTATATAATTGACTTAATATATTTAAATTCTAGTATTCTAGTATTGATGTATGTTGATTTTAAAGGGATTACTAGTATTAATTTAATTAACTATTTAACAATTATTTAAAACAAATAATTAAACAAGTAAAAAACCTATAAAAATAGCAGCAACACGTGTGCTCTAGTTGAAGTATAATAGTAAAGGATCCTGCTAACCGGTGCCTCTGGGGCATGGTTAAGCATACCATAAAAAGTAATTACTACCATAAAAGGAAATTTTTTTTGATTTTATTTAAATTAATTACACAATTTCAATGCATTAACTACTATATAATTTCTTTTTTCATATCCTTAACCAGTTAGCATTTCCCACTAGTAAAAGAAGCAAAACTCATAATAATACCTTATGTCCTACATCGTTTGTTTCTAAACAATAGAGGAGGAGTTCATCTATAAGCATAAGCCTAGGAGGAAGGAAAGCAAAAGCCAGCTACTCACCAATTGATTTGCATATCCAATGCTTTGCAGCGAGTAGCTATTAGTGAAAAATTTAAATAAATTTAAATATAAATGATGTTTTTGAATTATAATTATATGATTCGAGTCCAGCACTATCCATGTGCATCCCATTGATCTAATGTTGAGATGAACCTAACGAGTTGAATTGAGTCGTTCGCGAACTTTAAACGAGTTGAACCCGAGTTAAAAAAATTTGTGTTGAACTTGAGTTGAGTTTTGAGCTGAACCAAACATTACAGAGTCGAGTCGAGCTCAGACGAGTTCGGTTTGATTTTACTCATTTCTAGCAGCTTCTTCTCTTAATTAAAAATTGAAGGGTTAATGTAAAAAAAGGTTACGTTTTATTTTATTTTATAGATTATGAAAAAGTTCATTTTTTTTCTCTTTATGCTTTCCACTTTTTCGCTGCGGTAGTGGTAAATTATAATACCTTCCCAAACCCTATTTATATGTTAACCCAATTTACATATGTATATGTATGTATACACGTTAAGTTCATGTATATATTCCCTAAAAAAAATAAAATCATGTATATATACGTTAATGAGTACGCATGTGAACCGAAAACTATTGGAATTTAAATAGGGTTTGTTAGTGTCGTATTGACTAGAAATGAGCTTAAAGAGTGATATATACAATAACACAAGAGTTGATTCATATACTCATTAAGATTTAGATGAAGATGCAAAAATCTTTTAGTAGCCTAAATCATTAACTTGTTGTGCTCTTGGTGTTCTTCTGGACTCCAACAAAAATATATTTGTTGACGTGAACTAAGATAATGTTAGGCAGACATGGAAATTATGGATTTACAAGTGTTATTACCGTAAAAGAATTTAAAAGTTACGTGTAAATTGAGTTTGCATTCGTGACAAAACTATTTTTTGGACCTAGAAAAAATGAAAGGGAAATGCTACTGCCTTTTTTTTTATTGTTCCCAACAAGAAATGTTCCCTTACCATGTACTTTAAATCTTACCGACTATTGCAAGTTAGAGTTCGATCATGAGTGGAACAATTATTTATGAGACATTATTAATTTTTCAATCGAACTGCAAGTTATTAAAACTCCCTCCCTTAAATATCAAAGGGTTAATGCACAAAAAAAAGTTATGCTTTTTTATTTTATAGATCATAAAAAGTTCCTTTTTTTTTTCTTCCTGCTTTCCATTCCATATTTTCTTTGTGGTAGTAGTATATGTAATTGAGTTTCGGAGTATATATCCACAAAAACTTGTTGTGCTCTTGGTGTTCCCCTAGACTCCAACTAAAACATCTATTTCGACGGGAACTAAGATAACGTTAGACGGACGTAGAATTAGCTAACTTATCATTCATATGACAGAATTTACAGGTTATGTGTGAATTGAGTTTGCATTCGTAACAAAACTATTTTTGGACCTATGTACGATTTTTTGGCCTAGAAAAAAAAATTAGAAACAAAAGAAAATAATAAAAATGTCACTTATAAATTACAACATACAATGAAATCGAAAGTTGTAAACAATAAAAGAAGGAAATGCAAATGAAAGACAAAAATTGAGTTTCCAAAAATAAATGAGGCTAAAGATATGTTAATTTGGACATTATTTTTAGGCCAATGCTATATACAGCGAGAGTTCCGCGAATTCCTTACGAACCAAAAACTACCGCTATACCAAAAAAATAAAACAAAAAGGAGGGTCCCACTTACCATACATGAGAGTTGGCATAATAAAAGGAATAGTAATTGTGATGCTTTCTTGAATTTTTTCTCGCTGTAAACAACATTTCTCTTATTTTTATGGAGGGGTTGTAACTTGTAACTGGCATAGGTCTCTTTATCTATCCATCTTTAACTATTAGATTATTCAAAACAAAAAAAAACTTCTTGATTATAATATTCTTTACAAGTTTTAGATATATTTATACCTCGTTTTCCAAAAACATCTTTTATTAATACGATCAATTTGTTTTAACATATGAAAAGATAACGTTAAATATATCTATAGATAATGAACAGAGTTCCTAAAGAAAATAATTTCAAAACATAAAGTTCCTAGAAAAATATAATTTGTAGATATTTAGGTGTTTTCAATTTTTTAAATATAAAATGACATAGAGATAACAATATCATTACTTTATCACTTATGAATTGATATATTTTTTGAATTGAATATTTATAGTATATGGCTTTGTCCCTGTTAATCAAATTTTTTAGATTCGTCACTGTATTTAGAACACTTGTTAGCATTTAGAACATTTGTTAGCAAGATTCCAAATGAGTGCTAACCGATAATTTAAAGCCACTGTATGATAGTGCTAACCGATAATTGGTTCCAATTGAGTGGCCTTGCACAACTAATGTGGCCAAATGAGGTACAGGTGCTTTGCTTTCATTTTATTTTTTGTACAAAAGCTCTTTGAATGAAGAGGACCCCTTTAGAGTATATTGTGAGATTAATGGAACCCATTTTAGAGTTTTGAAGAGGTGGTATAAATATTTAAACGATTAAAAAGTATGAAGTAGTATAATATATTAAATAGAGTTCATTTATACCACCAAATTAACTGGCATTGATGTGAATACTCTAACTATTACAAAAGAAATTCTGAACATGAACTAGTGCTACTTACTCAACCGAACAAGTCTTATTTAAATACAAGTAAACATTCAAAATGTTTAAACACATTCACATAAATATAAAAAAAAATAAATGAGAAAAAATTTAGTCAAATCATTTAACAACTTTGTCTTTTAATTTTTTATTTATTTATGTGTGTGTTAACCATATTTTATTTATGTTTGCAAGCAAGTGTATTTCTCTACTCAACCATAGCTGAAAGGTTTGAAACTTTGTGCGGCACAAGGTTACTGACACATTGTTGACTAAAAGCACTGATACAGTGATATGTTGCCTGTTCTACATGGCTTGTTGGTGTTTTCTTTTCTCTCTCTTTTGAGGGATCGTTTGTGGTTTTTGAACACTGAAAATTGAAAGTACATTTTAGAATGAAACAAATATTAATTTAAGTTTAGTAATTAATATGTTTGCAAAGTGGGACAAAAAAGTTCTGGTTACAATAATTGATTCTGAAGGAATTAATTTACAAATTAATTTTGAGTAAAAGTAATTGAATGAATAATGATTTGTGTTTGAATACATTTATAATTTATGTTAAAGTGAGTTGAATTATAAATTTGTGTATATAAATCAACTGTAAAATAAAAAATTATAAATCTTAGCTTCAAATAAAATTATGTACACGAAATCTTCTTAAAAAAATTATATAGACAAAATCAATAATAATACTCAAAAGCAACTAACCATGTTAGAATCAATTAATAATACTCAAAAGCAACTAACCATGTTAGAATCAATTTCACGCGAACACACTTTCGAAATCAATTTTAACAAGTCAAAAAATAGAATCAAACATTCACCGAGATGGTTTCAACTACTCCCTCCGTCCCAAATTGTATGAAGTTTTGGGCATTTCACACATATTAAGAAATGCAATTAATATTGTGTGGAAAAGAAATATTATGAATTGTTTTACAAAATTGTCCTTAATAAATAATATGAAAAGGATAAATGAAAAAATTGAAAGGAGAGAGAGTAATAAATAGTTAAAGTTATAATAGAAAAAAATAACATTAATGTTGCATTGGTATTGTAAAGTGACATATAATTTAAGACTTTTTTTTCTCCGTAAAGCGACGTACAATTTGAAACAGAGGGGGTATCAAAGGATAAAAACAATAGACTCATTGCTCTTAATGGAGTAAAGGAGTTTCATAAAGTCGTAAACGGAACATTTCGTCAAATATTAACAATTAAAACAAAATGCTTAAACGTTTAGCACATGCTGCATAAGACCATCTACAATGGTGGATGCTTCACCTATTTAGTACCACATTAATAGGCACCCTTGTTGTAGAGTATAATACATGGGTGACTATGGAGAATGGTGGCTATGAAAGCATCATCTCTCTCTTCATTTTTCATGGGCCCCATTTAATAAATCTTAATAAAATAAATAAATTTTGTTGAAATGTAATGATATAAAATTATTTGTGAGACCTATTTAATAATTTCTTTTAAGATGCTAGCTTGGAGAAAGTTGGTACTTGTTAAGTATTACCATAAAATGAGTGATATGGACATATGAATTCAATTTAAGCACCTAATTTAGGGTGCTCTACTGTGGATGATCCAAGCAGAAGTGTTGTACATGAGTATGTTTTTAGCTATTCGATTTAATGTTAGTTTAAATAATGAACCATGCATTGACTATTAAAAAAAATTGACTGTAAAATGGTGGTTGTGCCTGTGTCAGTGTGCTCTACTTGTAAATACCCCAACGACAAAGTTATTGGATGAATTTGGGGTACTTGTGGTTTGGTTTATAACATTTTTAGGGTAAAGATTCACACGATCAATAGATTAAAACGACAAACAGTTCAGTTCGATTTGAATCACTTCATGAAAATCTAATCTGATTAAAATCATTTTGAATTAGACAGACTCATTCGATTTTATCATCGTATATTTATATTAAGTCAAATAATATATTACAGACTCAAATAAAGAACATCATTATAATGTGTGCATAGGTTTGAGATATCTTAAATAATATATTTATCATCGTATATTTTATAGGTTAATGTCTAAATTTGTGCTTAACAATGAATTGCCTCATTTAGAGACAAACATGTCAAATTGGATACAAAACCGGTTGTTAACATCAGTGACATTTTATAATTGGTCCCTGTATAAGTCTCAAACTCATTTAGAAAATTTAGAGCATGATTGCAAAGTTTTGTCGCCAAATCGGGCGCTACGAAGGCTACAATAATTCGATCACTAAATAACAATTTTTAGCTTATCAATGATACATTAAAATATGAACAACGACATGAACATCAATAATTTTTTTTTGTTACAAGATCATCAACAATAATTGATGCTGGATAGATTTGAAAAACTATATAAATTGTATAATATTAGTTGATAGATCCTTCAACCTTTTGTAGAAAGAAAAATGCTAAAAGTTTTTACATGGATGCCTTCCAGCTGCATCCTTGCAAGGGTGAAGGCTTTGATTCTTTTGCTCAACTCCAGCAACAAGAAAATATGCAGTGTGCCTGAAAAGATAAGGTTGTTATTTGTTTTTATTGATTTGATTTCTACAATGTGACCATATAATTAGGGAAGATGATAAACCTGAAAAAGTTCATCAACATTATCTTGGAATCATGATCTATATCTGAAATGTTGTCCAATGCTTGTTGCATATGATGTAACCACCTCTCTGCAGCTTCATGTGTCACAGTAAATGATCGATGTCTAGCAATTAGAGCAGGATGTCCTGTAATGTGAAGTACGTACGGTATCAAAGATTTTGAATTTCAAGTTGCTTTGTTTTGTTATTAGAAAAAGCTACTTAATTCTCTATTTTTAGTGATCAATATATAAAATTCTTTCCAACTTCTGTGATTCTGTTGTCTAAAATTTTCCATTTCAATAGGGGAAAAAAATCAATTTTGCAATTTACAAGGACAAAATAAGCAAGATAAGTGGATGGAATAGCAAATGAACTAAGCCACACATTTATTAGAGATATATATGACCTAAATAAAAGTTTCAAAGCTTAGGCAATAATCACTTATAAACTCATCTTGTAGTAAGTTCAAAACCTGTCATTTTACTAACCATCCCCAAATAAAGAATATTATTGACTAAATCACTTATAAACTTAAAAAATATTGTTAGTAGTGTAAAATAAATCAAGAAAAATCAATAAAATAGTAATTGTTAATTAGAAGTATTTTTCTGAAAGAAATAGTCAATAAAGTAAAAACTAAAAGTGTTTCTATACAAAGTGACAATTTGTGTATTGTTTTAATGCTGGTGAAGTATGAAGGCTTAATCAATAAAAATATGAATAATAAAAAATATTGACCTCTTCTCTGAGAATACAGAGGAGGACCTCCCATTCTCTGGACCAAGAATTCGTACTGATTTTGAATTGCTTTGTCTTTATCAGAATTGGCGAATATTGAACGAAACCACTCCTCATCGTCATCATACACTCTATTATAGCACAACCATTAATTATCATCATACTTTAGTGAAGACAGGTTTTTTTATATTGAAATATATAAGTTGAAATATATATATATATATACATAGAACCTGTTGTAGAAATTGGTAGAAATGTTAATGAAAGTTTGAAGGCCTAGCTTTTGAAACAAGTTGGTGTCATCAATGGCAAAAGCATGATTTGTATCAACACCACTCCATTCAGAAGCCTTCTCTTGCAGATTCTGCATCTCTTTCTAATTCTCTAATCTCTGTGTGTGTGTGATGAAGCAAAGTGCTTTGTCGCTTCCATATTATATAGAGCTTGTGGGGTTTGCGTGGATTACACGGTCTTCGTGAAAATGATACGGTAAATATCATAACATCATGAATTAAATAATAATATTTTTGGTAAAAAAAAATTATCATTTATTTTATTTACTATAACTATGTTCACGAACCTAATTCACTTAATAAAGACATTTTTTTTTTAATTTTATAGCGGAATCAGATGTTACTAATGTGGTTCAGGCGCTGAACACTCATCAACAACATCCCAACTATGTTGGATCTATTATTGGAGATTGCATTAATTTTAATGTCTTTTTTCGTAGTTTAAGATTCTTGCATGTTAGACGGGAGGCTAACCAAGCTGCTCATTATCTAGCTCAATACTCTCCTCATAATCCCGATTTTATATGGATTGAAGAGACCCCACCTTGTATTTCCGCAGTTTTGACTTTTGATTTATTGCCAGACTTTTGTTAATGAAATTTCATTTATCCAACAAAAAGAAAAATATAACTATTGGGGTTCAAAACCACTTCTAATCAATAGACAACTTAAAAAAAAATTCAATAATCTAAATAGAAATTTAATTATATTCAACTTGGTTATCCAATTTTGTAGTCATGTGTCCCAATCAAAGACTCTTACTACTAAATACCAATTTCCCAAATCAGTAAAAATAATATTGCAATGTGTAAATTGCACTATATACTACACACAAAAAACCATTCTTGAAACAAACAAAAGCCACGTAACCGAATCCATGACTTTGCTACCTGATTTATGAATGATTTAATTACATATTTGGTCCCTTAATTAATTTTTAAGTTTCGTTTTGGTCCCCTAATTAATAAAAGTTACGTTTTGGTTCCTTAAATATGTTTTCGTCAACCACTTTGGTCTCTCTCCGTTAATTTTAACCCAAAATGTATAAGGTGAAGCAACATTGTAGATAGTCCACCGTAAACTTTATTAATTTATTTAATTTTATCCCTTTGATCATTTTGAAACAAAATAGACCATTGGATCATGCCTAGACCATGAAATCTAATAACGAACTTTCAACACATGAATTTTCTTTCACTTTCTTCATCTTCTTCCTACTATTTTTTCTTCATCTTCATCACATTCATCCATTTTCATAATCCTTCAAACCCAGCAAAATAAAAATAAAATAAAAAATCAAATTTATTTTTTAATATTCATTTCTTCTTCCCCAAAACTCATAAATCTTCGGATTACTAAATATTTAACTTACAAATTCATATCCTATCCATACTCAAATTTATTTTGCAAAATTCATCTCTTCTCCTCCCAAGAACAACAACGTAGAAAAATCCTTAACCAAACTTCACGACCCTTGCAAATGTATTTCTTCAAACCCTTCACCCGTAATCCACAAATCTCTCTCCTCGTTGTTGTCAAATTACTTACCCTCGTCACAAAACTCTGACCCATTGTGCGACGACAGAAGGAGACAGAGGAAACCAGCGAAACCAAAATCATGATTTTTGACAGTTGAGAAGTGTGATTGGGTGATTGTGTGCACTGGCGGAGGCACACATGAATCGGGGGTTCAAGTGCATCCCCTCAACTTAATAAATTACACATACTTAGCTAGTAATTTTTTACTTTGAACCACCTCAAGTTTAAGTGTTGCACCATTTGCACTACCCTCTCTTAATCACAATCTCTCTCTTGGTTTTACTTATAGATTCTCTCTATATATATATAAAGCTGTTGGAATTACACCAGGCAACAATCATGTGCTGGAATTAAATAATTATGATTAGGGTTAAATTCAAAATTTGAACGGAATGGATAGGTGAGTCAAACCCATGTTTTTGTATGGAATTATTGAACAATGTCACTAAACCAAAGGAAGGCATGTGATAGTAGATTTTTTTGAAAGAGCATTTGATAGTAGATTGTTTCATAGTTAGATATACATTTTACATTTATCGTTTTTTTTGAAGAAAGATATATTTAACATTATTTTAGGGAGATATATTTAGCATTTAAACTCCTTCAAAAATATATTTATATTGATGTTGATGTCATCTATTTTATACTATATATAAAGGGGATAACTAATTTTGAACAGACTTTTTCATTATTCTAATTATACCATTTAAGTTCGTTATAATTTAAAAGTCACAAACATCTTTATTTATACTTTTAATCAAAATCAACATTTCATAAAAAAAAAAGTGCGTAGTTTACAGATTTTAACGCAATAAAAAGAGCGGGAAGACAAACACGTGAATTCCTGCCTTTCTGCTAGTTGTATATAATATTTGCAACTTATAATATAGAAATATTGTTAACAATGTAGTATTTTTATCAAATATATTTTAATATATATTAAAATTTTATAATTACAATTTTTATATCTTTATCATATACTAATATCGGATACTTTTTTAGTGCAATGTAATTTTTTTGAATCTATACTATTTTTTATATAATTAGCATAATTGTTAATTATAGTTTATAAGTTTGAACCTCCTGATCTAGAATCCTGGCAACACCATTGATTGTGTGAGAGATATCTGATCAGAGGTTTTGAAGTTTGATTATATAGTCGTGGATGTCGCCATGCAGATTTTGGTTCTAGATTAAGGGGGTTCTAACATTGTTGTTTGTTCCTGTGCTTTGATTGGGTTCTGTGAGCCTCAATTTTAATGTGCTTCCTCACAATTTCAGTCTAAAGAACTACTCAGTAGATATTTTTGTTGGTTGTTTGATTTCTGGGTTTGAAGATTTTTTCTCTTTTAATGGTGGTGTATGATGAGATTATGAGTTATTGTTTTTGAGTTTATGAATTTATAAGTTAAACATTTAGTAATTTGAAGATTTATGAGTTTTGGGGAAGAAGAGATGAATATTAAAAAATAAATTTTATTTTTATTTTTTTGGGTTTGAAGGATTATGAAGATGGATGAAGGTGACGAAAATGAAGAAGAAATATAAGGAAGAAGATGAAGAAAGTGAAAGAAAATTCTTGTGTTGATGGTTCATTATTAGATTTAATGGTCTAGCATGATCTAATGGTCTATTTTGTTTCAAAATGATCAAAAGGATAAAATTAAATAAATTAATAAGGTTTACGGTGGAGCACCTACAATGTTGCTCCACTTTAGACATTTTGGGTTAAAATTAACGGAGAGGGACCAAAGTGGCTGACAGAAGCATATTTAAGGGACCAAAACGTAACTTTTATTAATTAGGGGACCAAAACGAAAACCTAAAAATTAATTAAGGGACCAAATATGTAATTAAGCCTTTAAGAAAACTCTATTAATGCACACTCTACTATACCCCTTAATAAGCAAATTATCATTTCCATGAATTTACACAATAGCTAAATTTATGCTAGCTATAGGCAGGGGAATCAAGGATTAATATATCAAAGATTGCTAAACAGAGTAGCAAAAGACACAATATTATACTACACGGTGTATTGAATTTTTTGAGTGGACAGTATATTGATCATATGTACATAAAGAGCTTAATTGTAGGGTAACCTTATAGGATAGTGTTGCTCACTAGCCATATTCAATTGATGTTTTAGTCCTTGCATTGTTAGATTCAACACAGCTCTCATGATTCATTTAACTGCATGGCTATGTTAAAAAGAATGGGGCTACCATCTTCCAATTTGTTATCTTCTATACATATATAGATCTAAAGCAAGAAGCATTAAGAGCAACCAACAAATCACCCTGACAGCAATCAAGACCCAGCATAGTCTCTCTCACATCTTTATTTTGTTGGGGCTTCAATAATTCAAGCATCTGTATCATGTTTTGGTGACACTTTGGTGACACCAGCATGACTAAGAGGGTTAGAAGGACTCTATTCTCATTTACTTTCACATTTTAAATTTTCTAAAAATTGCTTGTTATACGTCAAATCAGTTTTACATGTAAATGTAGCTAAATATACAAGAAACCATCAGGTAATGTTGCTCAACAGCCAAGCCATTCTTGACACTTTAGTTGGTTTAGATCTATTAATTAGTTATCTAGTCAAGTTTTGTGATCTCAAATAAGAAAATGAGCCGTTTTGGGAAGAATAATAGAAGAGGAAGTACTAAGTAGTAAAATACTATAATATTTATATATGCAAGCCTACATTACACAGGTTCATAAACCTTTGTCTCCCATGCAAATAATACTAATTAACCAGAAGAGAATACCTATATAAAGCATAACTAATACTAATTGAATCACATAAAAGAGAGGATTGTAGCTTGACTAAAAATTACTAGGCTTTGACAGTTTAAAACAGATATATAATGACTGAGCATCAACATTCAACACCAGTCATACCGCCTAAGGGTTGCCGCCGCCACCAGCTCCACCACCAAATCCAGCGCCACCGCCAACTCCAAAGCCGCCTCCTCCGCCAAAACCACCCCCTCCACCACCACCGACTCCTCCCCCAATGCCTACTCCTTTTCCAAATCCACCACCAGCACCTCCGCCTACACCACCACCCCCGCCAAAACCACCTCCTCCACCTCCAATCCCACCACCTGCTCCTATAC
>Ga0228710_1000826_pt1 | contig 43101 bp, 27 predicted proteins | sample MedpolnodulmetaG_FD_177995 | JGI IMG/M metagenome (GOLD analysis project Ga0228710, IMG submission 177995) | Root nodule microbial communities from Medicago polymorpha collected in Santa Monica, California, United States - pink nodules | ecosystem: Host-associated > Plants > Roots > Nodule... | reverse complement strand
AGTGCTCGCATTGTACGCACATTCTGCCAGCTTTTTTCACCAATAATAATAGTATCGTCCGCAAACTGAAGGTGTGTCAACCTCATCTCATCGTTTTGCCCAACACCGTACCCTCGAAACAAATCCGCCCTTTCCGCTGCGTTCATGAGAACATTAAACCCTTCGGCTGCCAACAGGAATAAAAACGGGGACAAAGGATCACCCTGACGAAGGCCCCTCTCTAACGGAAACTCCTCCGTGGGACAGCCAAGTTAAATATTATTCACTAGTCTCGTCCCGTGAGCATAGCTCAGTTAGTAGGACAATGCATTATTATATGCAGGGGCCAGGGTTCGAACCCCAAACACCCCACTTATTCACCTTATAAAGTGAATTTTAGCCACTAAACTACCTGACCAAAAAAAATAAAATATTATTCACTGAGTTCACCTCCTAATATTAAAATTAAAGCCCCTATAAAAATTTCAACCATAAATCCCTAATTTCTCCCCCACGTTGACATATCAATCAACTCATAAACATCAACCTAATAACAAATTTGAAAAAGAAAATATATTCCAACTTATCATAACATTGATAAGGGCATTGGACACAAGAGAAGAACTTAAAACACACATTGATACTGTCCGCGAGTTTATAAAGAAAGAGCACAATAATATAATAAGAGGGATTATTAGTAAATAATCATAACCATCAGTAAAATTCAATGTCTAAAATTTGAGTAACTAAAAAAAAGACTAACTTTTGTTTTTTGAAGGAAAAAAAATACTAACTTAAACTTGTGTTTTTGTTATATTGACCACAGTAGGACGTGACAAATACATGGTCAACCCGATCCGATCCGAACCGACCCGGTCCGATTAAGGAGATATACCTACCCTGGTCCTTTCTAGTTCATTCGCCGTGACCTCTCAACAGAACACAACACAACACATTACTCTCATCAGTTAAACCTTCAATACAAAAGACACAAAATACAATAGAGTATTCATTCACTATTCTCTTCTATTCTATCGTACGAAATCAAAACAATGGAAGAAGCAAAAAGAGAGCAAATCGTTGACGTTGGATCAGTTGTCGAAACTCTTTCTGCTGACGCTTCTGGTGATGCACCTCTTTACACTCTCGAATCTCTCTGCATGCGCTGTCATCAAAACGTATTAATCACTTTCTCCCCCTTTTTTCGTGTGTTTATTCACTTTTCCTCGTGAACCATTCTTCAATTACGCAATCCTCTCTATTTTTTACTCTCCTTTTTGTTTTTTCCTCTTTTATTCACGACGAACGCATCAACTTTTTCAATACAATGTGCGCTGTTGCTTGTTTTTCAATACCGGGATTCAATAACTTACTAGCTTCTTTGTTTTTATTTGAATTTGGATTTATTGTATTTATAGGGTTTAACTTTACAGCCTCTTCTGATTAGGGTTTATGTTTCTTTTTTATAAAAGAATCTTTTTTTGTTTTTATTATTTGACTTCAAATTTCTGTCATGTTTTTCAGGGAACTACAAGGTTTTTATTTACTATAATTCCTAACTTCAGGAAGGTATATGTCATTATTATTTACTATTCCCTGTTCTTTTCTGATTACTTAGTGGTTATGGTTAATTTGTATTGGGAATATGTATTTTGAATCCAATGCTTTTTTATCTGCCTGTCCTTATGCTCATGTATGATTATTTTTAAATTATTTGCTTATAGTGTAATAGTATATGATGGAAATGTACCATTCAAATTGATTTTACTGTACCGCTTCGTGTATGTTTGGAATCAAATCACGGTGACATTGTGATTTTGTTGAAGCTCTAAAGTGTAGCTTTTGCAGAATCACGGTTGCTCATTGTGATTTTTTTAAACTCACCGCGTGTGTTTGGTTTTGCGGTGATTCAAATCGATTATTTTAAAATTATTCCGTTTAAAAGTGACTTGACTGTAATGTGATTTATGTTTGAATACATTCATGTAAAACTGGATTGAACATTAATTTCAAGCCTATATAAGCTATTTGACAATATTTTGTACAATACCGGTATAGAGACACTATGGCCGCTATTAAACAACACTGGGCGCCATAGACTTTGAGGTTGGAGTAGACAATGTAATAGTTAGTTACTTAAAAAGATTTTAAGTTGATGGGTTGTCACATGATTCTTGATACATCATTCTCATATCACTGGATCCAGGATTCCATATTGTTGACTCCACCTCTTTATTTTAATCTTTCGTTATTTAGGACATGATTGAAATGGACACTTTAGAGGGAAAATTGGAGTTGGGCCTAATGTGGAAATTTTGGTAGATTCTCACTCCAGGTGGTTTGGGCCTTTATGGAAAAAAATTGTAAAAGACCCAATAAAAAGGAAAAACAAAATGGATAGTACTCTAATACAGGGTGATCATTAAAAACTACATAGTAAACTATTAAGTAGGATTAAATTTAAATGGTTTGTCAGAAGATATAACTTATAGTAGAATGTTATTTCAACATTTAATTGATTTACTTGATCCTGCCTAATGCAAAAAGGCTTCTGTTATTGTCATTGTAAATAATTTGTTACATACTTTGAGTAAATAATTTCATATTATCAATCTACAAAGCAAATGATAGATCATATCGCACATTGTTATTTTCATCCACTGTTTCTTTTAAAATGTCTGTAGTTTTATAGGAATAGGAATATAATCCAATGCATTTTCCTTTGTTCAGATTTTGCTGTCGGCTTTTGAATGTACTCATTGTGGTGAGAGGTAAGCTGCCCTTAATTTATGTCCTCGTGTTATAGTGCTTACATTCAATATAACTGCTCATGTTATTTTTTCCTTGAAACCTAATATTTATTTTATGTTTTTGTTGACCTGCTAGGAACAATGAAGTGCAATTTGCTGGTGAAATTCAACCACGTGGTTGCTGTTTCTCGCTAAATATTCCTGCAGGCGAACCAAAGGTTGTGTACATTCAAATTTAACTCCCTCTGATTATTTATATAAATTTAAGCAAACATTCACAGTCTCTGGATGAATTAAAATTTAAAACATGTTTTAATTGTCGAGGTATACACAAGACTAATTTGGGTAGAGGTGCCCCTGTGACTTAAATCTTCATCTATCCCCAGCCCTGGCCATAAAGACAATGAGATAGCTTTGGACAGTAACACATGTTCAATGTTAAAAATGACATTATCATGTCCTTTTCCCTTTTAAAATGGTTGTCTCACTTCACTCATCACACTTACTTTCCCTCCAACTACATCCTCACTGCCAGTGGCATAGCCCCTTAGGTTAATGTTTGCAATCGTTGCCCAATGACTTCCTAGCGTCCTGACATGGTTTTATTATCAGCCAGCACTCAGTGAGTTTCTACATGAGGTGCTGTGCTGGACACCAATTACCAGCCCTAATGGAGGACCAATTTTCATACTTTTACTCATTTTGTGTTTTAGATTGTGTACATGTTTAGCCACGGGGAATCTGTCTTAAAAGAGCCAATGATGTATTGAAATATTTATAGTAAAATGAATGTGGAGATCATACAAGGCATGACAATTTATAATTATGAAATACTTCATATCCTAAACCCTGTCCATAAAGACAATGACATATCTTTGAACATTATAAAGTCTTTTTCCCTTTTGAATGGCTGTCTCAGTTCACTTATTACACTTACTTTCCATCCATCCTCATTGCCAGTGGCATATGGTGGTCTAGCACCTTAGGTTAATTTTTGCAACTGGCAACACTGCACATTTTGGGTGCATTCTGAACCAGGCAGTGTTGTAAAGGGATGACGGAATGGCGTGGCATATTTTTTGATCACTAGCATAGGCAAATTGTGAAGGGATGCCCGTCATGATGCCACAATGGCGTGTTCATACGGTGGATTTTCTGCCGTTAGGATCCCATATGAGATGGTGTTTTAAGTAATTAGTAGGTGGTTAATTAGGTTAAAATAGATTATTAGTAAGTGACCCATTATGATTAAATAACTAGAGGCCCGTTAGGGCTAAATACTAGAACGTTCTCTTTATTTGTGTGTGTGTGAAATTCTTAAGAGTTCTAGAGTAGGACGGAATAGGTTTTCTGTTTAGGGCCAGAGTAGGATTCCTCTCTGAGTTGTGTCGGAGCTTTGCTCTCGGGAGTAGTTGGAGAAACCCTCTACTACTATCATCGTACTATTTTCATTACTATCAATAAAAACACCATCTCATATTGGATCCTAACATCTGCCATCGTCAACACTGGAATCAAGTATGATGAGAATCTCATTGGTGGAAAGAATGTATCCATTCTTCATCTCCTCTTTCTCTTACAGCTTTTGGTTTTGGAGTGAAAATAGCAAACATGGATTATAAATGTCATTTGAAATCTAGGAGGCATTTTGGGATTTCAAAATAGTTGACATGTTTGTCTTAGAAAAGAGCGAAATATGGAAGTTAAGGGGACATGGTAAAACACTGAGGTATACTGTGAACTAATTAGGAAAAATCTGGGAAACTAAGTTCAATATACCAACATATGCATTGATGGTATACCAGGAAATAGGTCCTTCTTATTGATGTGTGCTTATATAAGATCTCAGTTTCTTTATTTTAACATGCGAGAGTGCTTTTTGCTAACTAGTTGGCTAATTTGCGAGTGCCTTATTAACAAGTTTAATGAATGCAGATGCTCGACCGACAAGTGGTAAAATCAGAGTCTGCTACCATTAAGGTACAATAATTGTTATATTAAATTTTTGGTGTGTTTGTTTACACTCATTGGCATTTTCCCTTTTCTTATGGTAATTATCCAGTAAATGAAAAATCCTTTGGATAATGGACACAGTGATTCTTGTTTCCTGACACATGCCATCTTAGTCAAGTTGAAAGGTCACATGCATTGATTAACGAATTTGACCTCTTTTAGTGTGATAAGACCTGGTTGTTGTTATTGTTGATGATGATGCCACGTGCAAGCTTGCTACTGGTCTTATAGGACCTTCTTTTGAATTGATTGAACGCTAATTTTGCTGTGTTGTTCTTCTGTTCTCTTTACTTTTAATTTTTCTGCTGATTGTTTTTCCTCCTGGTTGTTATTTATTTATCGAGGGGTTCAAGCATTCTGCTGACACTTTCTTTTACTTCTATCTAATCTTGTATGTTATTTCTGTTCTCACTTTTCCTTTTGTTGCTGTCCTGCTTTATGCTTGTTGTGCTATGATATGTATATATGTTTTTTCTTTGTCGCTATACTATGTATTGTCACTAAGAATATTGTCTAAAGTCTCATTAGCTGATTGTATGATATTTGCATATACAACTTATTACTCATGCATGAAGCCAGGTTTCTGAATTTATAAGATTTATCTCTGTTTATTCTTAGCCAGCTTGAAAATATGACCACATATGATTCTATTATTAAAAATTTGTAAGTGGAGTATAGTTTTTTAAAGACACCTTGCTTATGTGTATGACTGCAGATACCCGAACTTGATTTTGAGATTCCACCAGAGGCACAACGTGGTAGTCTGTCAACGGTACATATTTCTATTTCTATCTTTTTTCTTCTCCTGGTATCGAAGGATCTGCTTTTTCCCCTTTTTATGTTAGCTTCTCTGTCATTTCATGTGTTGGTGAACATCTCAGCATATATATGCCTTCATTTTGCCTCGCATATCGAACAATTGAATAATTGATATAGGCAAAAGTTTCTCAGCTTATTCAAAATTATCTAGCTAATAAATATGTAGGAAATGTTCTTTATATTTGATCAAAACCATATTTCAAGTAAAAAGAGTTTAATTGGTATGTGCTATTGATGTAATTTTTTTGCACATCCACCCACTCACATTTCGCAACATAGGTAATGTGAAAATATTTTAGGATTTAGTGCAATGAAGTGGCACGTTGGTGAGAATGAGATATCACGTGTAATATATTTTTTGCACTGGCAGTGTATATCGATTAAATTCATGTAGCTGACCCCACTTAGTGGGATAAGGCTTCGTTGTTGTAGTGTATATTAATAAAATCCAATAAGATAAGCTTGCTGTTCCTTATATTTTTTTTAATTTCTTGTTAGTGTGGAGTAAATAATTTTGCTTAGCGATAACTAAAAAATTATTTTATCATGGATGGAAGTCGGAAGCTGTATAACTTGTTGTAGTGTATATTAATAAAATCCAATAAGATAAGCTTGCTGTTCCTTATATTTTTTTTTAATTTTTTGTTAGTGTGAAGAGTAAATAATTTTGGATAGAAGTCGGAAGCTGTATAATTTTGCTTAGCGATAACTAAAAAATTATTTTATCATGGATAGAAGTCGGAAGCTGTATAACTTGTTGTTGTTGTTGTAGTGTATATTAATAAAATCCAATAAGATAAGCTTGCTGTTCCTTATATTTTTTAATAGAAATGGAAAATCTCCATTGATAAACCTTGAGTTTGTTAGAGAGAGAAACGGTTAGAGGAGAGAGAAAAGTAAGAGAGAGAAACTGAATTGAAGAATGATAATATTCTGTTATTGATTTGTAAGAGTTGATTACAAGGTATATATAGTATACCAGACTAAGGATAGCTGCTATAACTTATAAGGCAAGCTTATCATAAGAAATTCATAGACTCTGAGATGAAGAAATCTGGCTGTGGATAGAGGCTTAGTGAGAATGTCTGCCCACTGATCTTGAGCAGGGACATGACACACTTGCAGGCTTCTGTTCATAACTTTCTCTCTGACAAAGAAAATATCCAGCTCCATGTGCTTTGTTCTACTTTGAAGAACAGGGTTGTGAGCCAATGAGACAGCACTGAGATTATCACAATACACTTGAGGCACCTTGATAGGAACTCTTAGTTCAGTGAGCAGTGACTGCATCCATAGAATTTCAACTGAAGTCTGAGCTAAACTTCTGTATTCAGCTTCAGCACTAGATCTAGCAACTGGTGTCTGTTACTTAGCCCACCAAGAGACAAGATTGGGACCAAGATAGATGCAGGAACCTGATGTACTTCTTCTATCATCTGGGTCAGATGCCCAGTCAGCATCACAAAAGCCAGTAAGAGAAATAGGTTCATGCTTAGGTGCAGGTATGATTAATAACCCATGATTAAGGGTGCCCTGAAGATATCTAAGGATTCTTTTCACTGCCTTCCAATGATCTTCAAGAGGTGCTGATAGAAACTTACATACTTTGTTCACTGAATATGATATTTCTGGCCTAGTAATAGTTGCATATTGAAGAGCTCCCACAATGGATCTGAAATAAGTAGGATCAGTAACAGAACTTGATCCATACTTGGAGAGCTTAGTACTAGATGCCATAGGAGAAGCTATACTGTTAGCTTGATCCATATTAGCTTCAGTGATTAAGTCTCTGATGTATTTAGTTTGAGAGAGAAGAAGAGAACCAGAACTGGAATGATGGACTTCAATACCAAGAAAATAGTCCAGCTTGCCTAAATCCTTGAGAGAGAATTCTGAATGTAGCTTGTGAACCAGTTGCTGAATTAAGGTCTGTGAACTGCCAGTAATGATGATGTCATCCACATATACCAAGATAAAAATCTTGTGATGAGAAGTATGCAAAGTGAATAATGAAGGATCGCACTTGCTAGCAACAAATCCCAGTTTAACTAGAGCAGACTTTAGTCTTTCAAACCAGGCTCTTGGGGCCTGCTTTAAACCATATAGGGCTTTGTTCAGTTTGCAAACCAGTGAAGGGTCATGTTGCTCAAATCCTGGGGGTTGAATCATGTAGACTTCTTCATTAAGAAATCCATTGAGGAAGGCATTATTTACATCAAGTTGTTGAATAGGCCACTGGTTTGTCACAGGTAAAGTTAGAACAATTCTAACAGTGACAGACTTAACTACTGGTGAAAATGTTTCATTATAGTCAATACCAGCCTTTTGATGAAACCCTTTGGCAACTAATCTGGCTTTATACTTGTTGATAGAGCCATCTGGATTCTCTGAGTCTAAAAACCCACTTGCAGCCAATAGCTTGTCTATCTGGTGGTAATTGGACAAGACTCCAAGTATTGTTGATTAATAGGGCATCATATTCTGCTTGCATAGCCTGATGCCAGTTAGGATCTTTGGCAGCCTGTTTATAACTTGTTGGTTCACATTGAGTTAGCAATAATGTAGGATGCAATCTAGGTTGAACAATATCTAGTTTTCCTCTGGTACTCATAGAGTGGGTATTGTGAGGATGGATTCTATGAGGGACAACAGGTGTAGGCATAGGAACAACAACAGAACTGCCAGAAGATGAAGCAGACTCAACTGAGCAGAGTGAGAACCAGACTCAGAAGGGGGGATGACAGTGATAGGTGTGACATTAAACACAACATCAGTAGGAATAGAGGAAATAGGAGTGGAGAGATTCAAATGAGAAGAAGCAGGGGACTGATTTGTACTCATAGACTGACCAGAAGAAGCATGCTGAGATGGTAAAGGACTCGTAGGTATAATGGGAGAGGGAGGTGCAGTAGAAGATGCACTGGTTGTAGGTTGAGTAGAGGGCACCCTAGTTGTAGGAACAATGGGGATGTGAGCAGGGAGGAAGGTGGATAATGTAGGTGCATCAGGTTTAACATATGTGGGAGAGTCAGAAGGAAACATATCTGGATAGGGGAACCTTAACTCATTGAAGATAACATCCTTGGAAATAAAGATTTTGCCAGTGGAATCCAGGCATTTATATCCCTTATGAGAGGAGGAGTAGCCTAAAAAGATACATTCCTTGGAATGAAAATCTAATTTTTGAGTGTTATAAAAACTTTTCAAAAATCTGTAATCAGGAAATTGTAAGTGAAGCATAAAGAAAGGAGATTTATTATGTAGAACAGGTGTAGGCATTCTGTTTATGAGATAAGTTGCAGTGATGAAAGCATGATCCCAAAAAAGATAAGGGCAGTTTGGCATGAGCAAGTAAAGTGAGGCCAGTTTCAACTATATGCCTACGTTTCCTTTCCTCTGATCCATTTTGGTGATGTGTGTGAGGGCAGGTGAATCTATGAATGATACCCTGATCATTAAGGAATTTGGTAAAGGGTCTGAACTCACCACCACCATCAGATTGAACAGCCTTAATTTTATGATTAAGTTGAAGTTCAATCATGGTTTTGAAATTTTGAAATGTAGTGAAGGTATGAGATTTGAGTTTTAGAGGATAGATCCAAGTGAAACGTGAAAAGGCATCAACAATGGTTAAAAAATAGGTATAACCATATGAAGACTCTACAGGGTGCAGGTCCCCACAAGTCACAAAACACAAGTTCAAGAGGTTTAGTGTAAACAGTAGTTGAGGGAGATGATGGTAACCTATGAGATTTACCAAGACAGCATGAAGAGCAAAAATCAGACAAATTTTTATTAGGGATAGAAATGTTACAGAGTTGCTGTACATTCTTAAGTACCTCAATATGAGGGTGGCCTAATCTACTATGCCATATACTATATAGAGATGAACTAGAGTTGTTTGTAGAAACAGGTTGTGAAGCACCAACATTATTACATTGAAAAGTGCCAAATTGTAAACTAGACAAGTTCCTTACAGAGGGAAACATTTTATTCTTACTACAAGCTACACTAACAGTAGGAATATGAGAGAAAGCAGCAGAAGACTGAGGAGCAGAATGATGGTGAAACTAGTAAAAGACCATCACTGCCAAGAGACCCTCTCTGAAGCACTTTAGAAGAACCCTGACATTTCACAAAACAATCATTAGCATGAAACTCAAAGAAGACATTGTTGTCCCTAGCAAACTGGCTAACACTAACCAAATTTTTAGTTATTGAAGGGACAAGAAGTAAGTTATTGAGTTTAAAGGAAATATTAGGTTGAAAGGGAGAAGTAAACTTTAATGAACCAGCAGAGGTTATAGGCAAACCTTGTCCATTACCAACATGGACTTGATCAGAACCTGAAAGAGAAACTGCATCCATCAAGTTTCCTGCATCAGGTGTAACATGATGAGTTGCTCCAGAATCAGGGTACCAAATGGAATTGTAACCACCATTGGAGCTGACAGATTCAGTTGGATTGCTGGTAAACAGAGCCTGAGGAGTCTGAGGCCTTTGAGCACCAAATTGCTGAGGGAATTGAGAGGACTGAGGTCTAAAGGCACCACCAGGGTTGGGAAAACGAGGCTGCATCCAAACATTGGGTGGAGTGCCACCATAACTACCAGAAGCACCACCATAACTATAAGGTGCAAAATTGGGATCATACTGAGGTTGCAGACGAAAATGACAGTAGCTAGCATCATGTCCAGGCTTGTGACAGATTTGACACTGAATATAAGGGCGAGGACCAGTGCCTCTGCCACCTCTACCTCTAAACCAGCCTCCTCTAAAGCCTCTACCACGAGATTGTCCTCTACCAGCATATTGACCACCAGAAAATTGATTATTATTGTTGTATTGAGAGTTAGAATTGAAGTTACCCTCAAAAAAGTCAGAATTGTGTCCTTGAACTGGATTATTAGGACTAGCACCATGAGCAAGGTTGATGGAAGCTGGTTCAGTTGCAACAACTTTCTTGAATTTCTCATTGCGTGCCTCTTGAGTGAGAAGTTGGGATTCAAGCTCATCCAGAGAAATAACCTCAGATTTACTGTTAACAGAGGCATCAATGGCATTAAACTCTTCAGGAAGAGCCTCAAGAACACCTTCAATGAGATCACGGTGTGAAATCGGATCACCAATGGACATGAGCGCTTCAGAAATTTCACGAACGAGCTATGAATTCAGAGATCTTGCGTGAGCCTTTGGTGATGGTACGAAGCTCTGAACAAAGTTGACGCGAGCGAGTACGCATCTGAGTGTAGCAATAGGTGTGAATCTCATCCCACACCTGCCACGAGTGGCGAAGACGAACGAACCGTGAAAGTAGAGAAGGAGAAACGGTGGGGAGAATCCACGTACACAACAAGGAATCTTGTTCTTTCCATTCGGTGTAAGTCGGATTCTCTTTTCCGGCGGTGCGATCGGCGTCGGAGAGAAAAACGGGAGGAATCTGCGGCGAAACAACTATTTTCACCATTTTTGTGCCGCGATGAACTCCTACCCGTTGTTTCCATTGCAGGTAGTTCGTATCGTCCAATTTCACCGATACAACTTGTTTGAAGGTTTTCGCTGCCGCCGCCGTAACGCGCTGAGCATCGGAGGTGGCGCGGTGGTTATCGGAATCGGAAGGTTCAGACGAAGGCGCCATGGATCAACTTAGAAAGCTCTAGATACCATAATAAAAATGGAAAATCTCCATTGATAAACCTTGAGTTTGTTAGAGAAACGGTTAGAGGAGAGAGAAAAGTAAGAGAGAGAAACTGAATTGAAGAATGATAATATTCTGTTTTGATTTGTAAGAGTTGATTACAAGGTATATATATAGTATACCAGACTAAGGATAACTGCTACAACTTATAAGGCAAGCTTATCAGAAGAAACTCATAGACTCATTTTCTCTTAACATTTACTTGAGTCTATTTACAAGTGATACTAATGTATACTATAATATTTTTTAATTTTTTGATAGTTTGAAGAGTAAATAATTTTGGATAGAAGTCGGAAGCTGTATAATTTTGCTTAGTGATAACTAGAAAATTATTTTATCATGAACGAATTGATATATTTTTTATATAAACATTTTATAGTTAAAATTTCTGGATATGTCACTGAATTATATCATAACTTAGTTGGTTTCCATTATTCACTCACTATTCTGGCGGTAAGGATAATGTCCATAATTTATATTAGAAATGTTAATTGTTTGTCAGTTTTTACTCACATATTTGATAGTCGGGTCATATTATTGACTAATTGAACATTTGTTGTCATATGATTTACCAACATTATTTTTTTGTGTAATTATAGCTTGAAGGGATACTAATGCGAGCTGCTGATGAACTTCAGGCCCTTCAAGAGGAACGCAGAGTATAATTCGTTTCTACCCTTGCCTTGTATTATTGTTTGATATAAGTTTCTTTTTCAATTTGATAATTTGTTGTTTTGTTTTTCATCTTCTAGAAAGTGGCTCCAGAGACAGCTGATGCAATAGATCAATTCTTGGTGAAGTTGCGAGCCTGTGCAACAGCAGAGTCACCCTTCACGCTTATTCTTGATGATCCTGCTGGAAACAGTTTCATTGAAAATCTGTAAGATACTATCTCTTGTTCAAAGTATTTTTTTTTTCCTGGCGCAACAGTAAAGTTGTTGTCATGTGACTGAAAGGTCACGGGTTCAAGTCCTCGAAACAGCCTCTTGTGTAAGGCTGCCTACAATACACCAAATTGGTGGGACCCCTTCTCGAGCTTTGCGTATGCGGGAGTTTTAGTGTACTAGCCTACTAGGCTGCCCTTTTTTAACTGGGAGGGAGAGGGTGTGATCGAAGCTGTTTTATTTGAGGAAGATTACAAAAGTAGGGTCTAAGATGTCCGCATGTAGGTAAGGTAAATAAAAAGAAAATCCAAGAACTCTTCATCCTATTAGGGCTCACTTTTTTCTATCTTCATCCATTTTAGTGACTATTAGCGGACCACCACAAAGAAGCTTAGAGAACTACAACTTCGTAAGAGACTGAAAACTGTCATTGAATAACCTGGCTTTCCCTAAAACCTTTAACTGTGAATAATAGAAAGCATTATAACTCTTCACCAAGGGTCCATTTGGATTGGCTTATTTTTGAGCTTATGAAAAATAGCTTATGTAAATATATACATACTTTTACGTTGATTCGTAAGTTCTCACTGACAAGAATTGTATCTTCACAAGCTGTTTTTTCATAAACTACCTAGACAAGCTTATGAATAACACAAAAAAGCTTATTTTTCAAAAACTGTTCTGCGTAAGCTCAAAAATAAGACAATCCAAGCGGGCCTCAAAGTTCCTTAACAAAATATTTGGGACTAAATTGACATGGGAGAAACGGTTCAAACTACGGACTGGCCTGGCCAACTGGCCAAACTTAGTATTAAACAAAAGCTCTAAAAAGCTCACACCATATTGGCATGCAACCAGGGTGTGAAGAAACAAATGTATGCTAGTCTCAGACGAAGATTATATCATGTCATTACGGGAGACTAAAGAGAATATTTTGATTTGACAGGCGTGTAGGCCTTTAACAGTTCATTGCTTAAAGTACTGATAAGATGATCCCTCAGGTAACCCAATCCAATTCACGGGCCAAAGAAAGATCAATTTAACCCAACCCAATTCACGGGCCAAAGAAAGTCTCATAAATTTCTCTGCAATTTGACAAGAGAATTAAGAGACTATGGAAGGAGATGACATTCTATGAATGATACTTTAATAGGAGTATTTTTTTTTTTTTGAGAGGAAATAAGAGCAATATATTCTTTAAATGAATCTTAGTGGATTGATGAAGTTTTGATTGGTGCTCTGCAATTGTTTGAAATTTATATTGCATTTTATAATTTTAAACTCTTTCACACAGAATTTTAAAAATATTAAGAAACTTAATTATTTCAAATTTATGCTTTTTAAGTGGATTTTAGTGGGTTGATGAAGTTCAGATTTGTGGTGTTTCAAATATATATTGCATTTATTTTCTTAATTAAGTCACATAGAATCTTAAAAATCTTGAGAAATGTAATTATTTCAAAATCAGGCTCTTTAAGTGAATTTTGGTGGCTTGATGAAGTTTGGTTCGGTGCTCTACAATTTATTTCAATTTTATAATGCATTTTATAATCTTCTATTGCACCTGTATCTGTAAATCAGTTTATACGGAAGCCTGTATCTGTTGGTGAGACAGTATTGCACCTGTGTTTGGGACTTGTTAATATTAGTCAAACCATGTAACTGCTTCTATTGTATTTAAATGGATTAAATAATTATGTGAATAGGTTTGCACCATCACCTGATCCATCATTGACTATCAAGTATTATGAGCGAACTCCTGAGCAACAAGCATTACTGGGATATGTCGCCAATTCTACACAGAATGAAGGAGCTCATGCTGGAGAAGCTGTGGTCGCCAGGAGAGCAGGGGGACATCCACATGGGTCAGTTGGGGCAGTAGCTGGTCATCGAGCCATTGCACAGAGTAATAGTGCAGCAATCGCAGATGCCTTTTTTCGATATAGTGCACCAGAAGAGGTATGTTGTGATACTTAAAGTTTTATTTTTCCCTGTTTGAAATCCAGTTTCATGTTTCTTATTGTTCTTGACAGGTGATGACTTTCCCATCAACTTGTGGAACTTGTGTCGCCAAGTGTGAAACTCGAATGTTCGTCACCAGTATCCTTTTACCATTTTTTACTGTCACTCTGATACTCCTTACCTGTGTTTTAAACAGATATTTTGAAGTGTTTTCTGTCTGTTTTAGACTTGTAGCATCAAGGGCTATTAAATTTCAAATGATTGGCTTAAGGATTCATATTATGCATATGCAAGAGAATACAAGGTTTACTTAGGGAAAACTAAAATCATATAACGCTGATTTCGTTTAAAGTACAGTTAACTTATTTATCCCTTTAATCCATTCCTTGGTATCAATCTCTTTTTTGAATCGATATTTGAATTATTTTTGGTTGACATAAGGTTTACCTGTTTCATTGGTAGGTAAATAATATTTTTTGATAACTGCATTTCAGATAAAATATCCTTCATTTGTTGAATGTTTAAAATTAAAATGGAACAGATGTCTAGAAATTGATTAGTAGTATGATTGCTGAGAAAGCAAAGATTTTAGATATTGGCTTCCTTTGGGATTTGGACCCCTCTATACTAAGGAGTGTAAAGTTTAAAACTGAAACCATTAATTGAGAATTCAATAAATTAAGATTGTGACAAAATATATGCACATGTGTAACAAAATAGCAAGTTGTTTAAACAAACTGCACTGATTTCTAATTAATGTAGTTATAACTTATAACTGAACACTGTACTTTACTCTCTAAAGTGCACACCTCACTTCAGAGGAGCCAAACCTTTGCCTTGTCACAGTGGCTGACTTAAAATTTCCGCAACCTGTTGCCAACTCTGCATTACAGTATTAGCAGAGTCTGTATGAGCTTTGTGTTTCGCTAGTTTACTTATACACTTCACTGAGCTTAACAATGAACAGATATTCCATATTTCCAAGAAGTGATCGTCATGGCTTCTACATGTGATAATTGTGGTTACCGCAACTCCGAGGTATCTGTTGTTTTCTGTGCGTAGTTTTCTCTTATGAGATCTGGGGCTCTGATAATTATTGCTCTTCACCATGCAGTTGAAAGCGGGTGGAGCAATTCCTGAAAAAGGAAAAAAGATTACTCTTCGTGTGAAAAATATTAAAGACCTGAGCCGGGATGTGATTAAGGTTTGTTATCTTCTATATGCAGATTTTGGCAAATCTCATGTCCTCAACCCATGCAGTCAGTCTATAGTTTATATAATATATATGTGTGTGTGTGTGTGGTCTATATAGTGATCAAGTGTTGGATATTGTAGCCGATCCTTTGCATTTAACCGTGTAGTAGACCTATCACATTCTTTTTTCAAATGTGTAATAATTACTCCAATTTAGGGACAGTAAGAGAGTACTTTTTAGCTTAATGGGCCAAATACTCCTACTGCGTACTTTTTAGCTTAATGGGCCAAATACTCCTAATGCAAAATAATTACAAAACATGTACTATTTACCGTCACTTTTTACAACACTAACTCTTACTCATACAAAGAGTTATTCATACAAATATTAGAATCCTAGTTCTATATCTAATAATGCAGGGAAATAAATCATGATAGTAATTAAGAAATATGAAAGCTAATTCTAAGAGATAGTATAAGATGAGATCAAGATATTATAAGATATTAATCATATCATGCAAGGACTCTGTCTAATAATATACTAAAAATCGTGATGATACTCAAGGTGAGGTCAAACCCTTAAAAATGTTGTGATGGTGTGTTTATTCTCTCATCATTTGTTTTATTCCCCTTTCCACTTACAACTTTGATTTATATCTCTCAATACATGTTGTGCTATATATGTTGACTGAATTAATTTGTTTGGATTAGTCTGATACTGCGTGTGTAAAAGTTCCTGAACTCGAATTGGAGCTGGGAAGCGGCACCCTGGGAGGAATTGTTACAACCGTTGAAGGTTTAATTGTAAAAATCAGCGAAAGTAAGTATGCCCCCCCTTCTCTCTCTACATCAAGATGATGTCTCCTATGGTGACACAATTAAGAGTAACCTTTGTGGAATTGAAAAAGAATGGACAGATAGCAGTACCGTGATACGAACTTGGGTATTATGGGGTGTCCAAGTCCCACACCAAGTAGTATGAAATGTTCAGTAGTGTGTTTAAGTGGCTCGATTCTTCCCCCTCTAATAGCTAGTTTTTTAAAGAGGGTTCCCTAAGTGCTTGGATACTTATCATGCTGTTAAACCATACACTATGTTGAGACCACTTATCTCTCAAAAAATTAGGTTTAATTACTCTAGAGGTCCTCAAACTATTTCAGGATTTTTAAATAGGTGTATGAATTAAAAAAGTATATAATTAGGTCCCTAAGCTTATAAATATTTTGTAATTAAGTCCCTAAGCTAAACAAAAATTAATCGGGTCTTTCAACTTAAAAATTAAGGACTCAGGTTACAAATTTTTTAAGTTCAGGAGTCTTTGAAATTTATAAATTATTTATGGACCTAGATTAATTAAACCTAAAAAGTATTTCTTCTAATCTAATAACCTACTACTAATATGTTGGAAAAGCCTTTTAGAAAAGGCAACTTGGTGCTACTAAGTACCCGTCAATGGCAGGTCTACAGACAGACCCTTTTTTGGATTTATTGTGGATAGTCATAGTTTGAATTTGCAAATTGCAAGCAGCCTTGTAAAATTCAGAATTTCTAAAGATGAATTTAATTGCTCTGTCATCCACATGTTCATGTTTTTTCCGATTCTTCTGTGATTTATTTTAATAATAATCTATACATCTTCGCTTGAATGTTTGGATATTATTGATTTGCATGTACAGGTCTTGAAAAGGTACATGGGTATGGTTTTGGAGATAGTCTTGATGAGCATAGAAGAAGCAAGTGGTTAGACTTTCAAGCAAGGCTAAAAAAGGTAGGACATAACTGTGGTTAGACTTTCAAGCAAGGCTAAAAAAGGTAGGACATAACTGTATAAGAGCTGGCCTTGACTATTGAAGGGTACTTTCCCATTAGACTCTTTTCATTGCTTCTCTTATACCTGACCAGGAGAAAAGAGACGATTAGGAGTGATACATAACTAGATGCATTGCAATCTAGATATTCATTTGTTTCTAGTGAATTCTCTTTAACTATGTGATAAAATGAAGAATGAAATAGTCTGAGGAATTTTAAGCAAGTACCTTCTCCCAAAGATTCAGACAAAACTTTGGTCTAGGACGGCTGCTGTTCATATTTTATACTACCATTTTTGGCTACATCACTTGTTATACTCTTTCTCATAAATCATGGTTAACACATTCAAGCTGTCATACTATCAAATATCTTCCTGTCTTTGGAAGCTTTATGACTTAGCCTATTTAACCTGCATCTTTTCATTATGTGCAGCTTCTTAGCTTGGATGAAGCTTGGACTCTTATTCTTGATGATGCATTGGCTAATTCTTTTGTAGCACCTGTGACTGATGATCTAAAAGATGACAATCAATTAACATGTAAGTTTTTCCTAATTGATAGTATCTGATTAAATTTTATTCAACGCAATTGCCATTTTCGAAGTTTAAATTAATGAGAAGTTGTGTGTTTTGATTATGTTTGATTGAAATTAAAAATACAGTTATTTTTTATTATTAGTTTTATTGTCTTGTGCACCTAATTTGTATGTTGATGAGGTTTATATCATTCCGTGTTCTCATTATTGGTAAATTAATATTTTCTTCAAGACATTTGATTCAATCTTAATTAAAGAGTTACATGGGAATGCAGTGTACTACCTTGCAATTGGAAACAAAAACAAGGGTTTTTACTTTTTAGAGCTGCCAATGATTACCATTTGTAATTGACATTACCCTTTTTGGGGTATGGGTTTAACCTATTGCATTTATGTGCCCTTAGGAACATGCATAATTAAGATTGTGTGATATAATATCTGTTTAGTTTCATTGGCATGTTATCTACACCTGGCTGCATGGATCTTTATCTTAATATATCAATGTGCTATTATTGACATGTATTGGATATCTACCCAGTTGAGGAGTATGAGAGGTCATTTGAGCAAAATGAAGAACTAGGTCTGAATGATATGGACACCTCTTCTGCTGATGTGGCCTATGAATCAACAAACATTACAAATTGACTGGAAGAAACATATCGGAAGGAGAAACTTTTGTGCCTTCCATAGCTAGGAAATATAGAGAAAGGAAATGCTACTTGGCTTGTTTAATGGCTGGTTTAATTTGCTTGTCATGTATATGTGACCATTAACTATTGTCATCCGTTATTAATCTTATCATTGCTTGGATGGAGAATAATCTTATCATTGCTTCGATAATTTTGCCCTTTTTTATTTATGAAAAACCTTTGTCATCCGTTATTAATCTTATCATTGCTTGGATGGAGAATAATTGATGAATGGGCGAAGTCATATTTAATGACGAGAGCTTCAAAATTTAAGCCTGAATTATTAATTAGTCTCGCATCATATAGATATCAGCTAAAAGAAAGATATTTAAATTTGTTAGTAGTGTTTTACTTAAATAAAATATTCAGTATTCATAATTTGAATATTCGTAATCCAAATTGATAGATTATATCAAGGGAAAATATATTTGTACAACTACTTTGTGATAACTTTTTTGACAACTCTCTTATACTCATATTATGTTTTTATTATTTTTCTTTATTCTCTTTTTTCATTTGTGAATAAACTTAAAACATCCAAGTCAATAACATAGATCGGTAAAATGTGTAACAAAATGAAGTGTTAAAAGTACCCATGTCTCCAATATATAGTGATTTTGGCCATGTCAAGTCATCATTTGTTGAATTGTAACGAGTTGAAGTTAATCTATCAATTCGAAGAACACAACATGATAGGAAAGGGAAGAATAAAACAACGGTACTGCACTCAAATAACAAAATAAAAAAACTCAAATTTATGTAAATAATATTAGTTATTTAGAAAAAATATGCAGATGGATGATTAGGGTTAAAGAATGATACAAAATCATCATTCATGCAATGTTATGGGTATATTTCTCATCCCATCATGCCTAGTGGCTAGAGCTCACACAATTAAATGCGGAGAAGTGGTGCGTTCGGGGTTCGAACTTCAACCCCTGTATATAACATGTGATATCCCTACCAACTGAGCTATACTCACGGGGATAAAATGTTAACTTTTTTTTCTTCTGCGGGGATATAGTTCGAGTGACAAAGTTATTTTTCACAAAAATGTGAAAAATACTGGCTCAAAAAATCTCACAAGTTTTAATCTTGCTATGTTTGGCAAGTAAAGTTGAAAATTATGTCAAAGCCAAATTATCTAGCCTCCCACTTTTTTAAGGGTAGATATTTCCCTCTAGTGATTATCTTGATTTGTGTATAGAATACGATCCAAGTTATGTGTGGCGGAGTATTTGGAATGTAAAATGTGTTGTTTGGGAATGTAATAGATGGTGTATTAGTTCTAGTGAACATATGGACTCTAGTTTTACACAAAAAACTGATCACGCAATACGTCTTTAGATGATTGGAACATGGCACGATAAATTGGACATGCACCAGATTCGGGCCTAGCAGTATCAAAGGTAATTAAATAGATCAAACCGACGACAATTTGTCTAAAATGTAACATTGATGCCTCATCTTTCTTGAGTTTGGATGTAATTGATATTGACATGTGCATTCATGTTGATAAAATTTATTTCATTCTTGCCAAAATGGAATGATACACTCATCTTAACAAAGGCACGTGTCTTTATCCAACTTCGAAGTGACTGAATTATTCAACATGGAAGTGGCTGAAAGATATTTAGTTTATCATAAACTTTGATAACATTCATTTTAGAAACTCTTGTGTGGAATTTATTTGAAGGCAATTCAACGAGACAACTCATGCTTTTGCATGAATATCCACATCTCTAGCCAATTTTCAGATTTCAATCGATATTTCAACCAGTATCCAAATTATTATTTTAAATGATATGCTATAAGCACTTTTTAGTAGAAAAGGAAGAAGAAGAAATGATATATAAATACAAGAATACAATTTTTTTTGCATCAAATAAAATAACTAAATGTTTTATAAGTCAAATATGATTTGCGGCCTTAGTAAGAATAAGATAAATAAATGAATGAACATGCTTATTCGTTCTTAAATTTGTATCAATCCATCACATTACACCACATTTTTTTTTAAAGTGACTCAACCCGCTTAACTTATATATATTACGTCGCTCTGTCTAATTTGACCGTCAAAAACACTCCTTCCACCTCACCTTCCACACAAGTGAGGGCTACTTTGTTTGAAAATGTTGATTGCAATAATTTTTTTTTTTATAAATAATAATCAAGTTAAAATTTCTTCAAACCCATAAACTCATCGATATTCGTCTTATCTTCATCATCTTTTTCCCTTCTTCAACCCCACTTCATCATCATAAACCTGAACTTCTATTAATCAGAAGCCGGAATTCTAGTTCGAAATCATACATAAACCCTTGAAAATCATTTGAAAGCAAAAAATTGTTAACGAAAAAGTTAGGATATGATAAGACAAAAAACACAGATGCACAAAAGCAGGCATAAACACCTCACAACCAGGTGAACGAGATGAAGTAGTAGAGATCCATGAAATAAAACTCGCTCTGCAAATTAATACAAGTTAATTGATGCTACAAGCTAAGCAAATTGAGCGACTTGTAGATATTTAAAAAATTTGAGGACAAATTTAATTGATTGGTATAAACTTGAGGAAGAACAAACCTGTTCACTCATAAATAAATGTGTTGTAAGATGAGAGGAAACAAATCCTCTTTGTTTTTTCTTTTTCATGTTTTACATCTAAACCCTAAACCAATCAGTCTTTCCTTCCTTGTTCGAGTACCAAAAACACCACCTCTTTAGATTTCAATGACCTTAATCTTTCACATTATTTCTTCAATTTTTTTCAGCGCGAGAGAATCCTAATCCAAAATGAGATGAGACTGAGAGAGCTAACCTGAAGTGAGATAGAGCTAAATGCTAAAACGTCATTTTTACGGTAAGATAGGAGAGACGCTAATGGAAGTTTTACATGTTGTAATGTAACTGAAAATACATCCTACCTAAAAAAGCACAGGTAATCCATTGTATAATATATATTACTATATCGTATTACTCACATACTAGGATTATTAATCTTAAAAAAGCACTTGTATTATTTTATTGAGTGTCGGAAAATTAAAATGTCCTTATTGTTGGATTAGCTGGTGCTGTTAGGTAAGGTGAGTAGGATGTTTCAGAATAAAATTAGAAGACGATAAATAAACAGAATAAACAATTACACTATATTCCTTTCAAAAAATAAAAAATTAGACTATACTCCGTAACTAATTAACCGTGGCCAAACGCAGATGGTGCATATGATCACACAATCACAACGACACACTCACAGTGCCACTCCATTGTTTTCTTTCCATTTGCTCAAAGGAGTTGTATACATCAATTATAAACTAAACTTTTTACTTTTTAAATTTATCGAATCGATGATGTGTGTGACCTATAATATATACCATATATATTATTTATTGAATGAATGTAAAAAATAAAAAGTTATTTATAATTGAGATCGGATGAAGTAACCGTATACCAAAATAAATAAATGTGTATAGAGACTATCGGGGGTAATTTATTCGGGCTCAAACGAAATGGCAACGGGCAGATATGACAGTTTTGGAGGGGGAGGCAGTAGCCTTCCTCGCTGCTATTCACTTTGCTGATGTGAACATAAGGGACCGGGTTGTCTTCGAGTCTGACTCTGCTACTTTAGTGCAAGCTCTATCGTCACTGGGACATGGTGATTCAGAATTCTATGCGGTTGTTTCTAGTATTAATTATCAGTTATCTTTACATTTCAACTTCGAGGTGAAGTTTGTTAGGAGACAAGCGAACATGGTTGCTCGTACTTTAGTTAGGGCGGCCTGTTCTTGGGCTAGTCACCGTATTTTTAATTCTTATCCTTCTTGTATTGAACATTGATTGATTAATGATAATAGTTAGCTTTGGTAAAAAAATAATAATAAATGTGTGTAGTATTTTCTTTAGTGGTAAAATAAAATAAAATAGATGTGTATAGTATTTTCTTTAGGTTTGTGAATAAAATTTCAAACACCACTTCAAACTCACATAAACAATTGCAAAACTTTTGATTTGAAATGGTGAAGGTTTTCAAATAGTTTGTCAATCTAACAAATATGTATAAGTTTATCTAATCATATTCCATCAATTGTAACTTCCAAGTATATTTTAAGAATTAATATAATAAAATGGTGCGTCTATGACATTGTATTTTCTTCTCTTCAATGCATTAATGACATCTTCTTCTCTTGATTCAGGCTTCGCCGCTTTCATCAATCACTCACTTAACACATATCTTATTTTAATATTTGATTTTCATGTAAATCCAACATAAACCAACAAGTAAGTGAAATGATTTAAATCCTCTTTCATGTTTGAATCTAACATAAGAGAGGGTTATGCAAATGGTCTCACCATTAAATTTTATTGAGTTTTACAAGTTAAAAACATGTAAATGAGATCCAATAAACTTCAATTGTAAGATCATGAACATAACTCCTATGCTGAATTTAAAAGACTAAAATAAATATTGAATAAAGATAAATGTTTAGACTAATCCTTAAGAAAAAATGTTTAGACTAATATTTTAACCATACTTAAAAATGTACAAAATATTGTTTATTTTTTTACTATTTTCTTTTCCAATTGATGCATTGCTCAAATAGTTTTGAATCTGGATCTTGTACTATCACATGACGGTTGTGTGTGAACTAAACGGTTGATTTCAGTCAACCACATACAACCAACAATGGATATAGATTGATGGATGGTTCAAATTTCAAATAGGGCGAAAAACAACAGATAAAATTTCATGAGTTTTTTTCTATACAAGTTTTTTTTTTACACAAAACATGATAAAGTAGCTTGTGGAAAAAGACCTAACTTTGTCCGTTTTAAATCTTAAATCCATCATTATATTATTATTATGAGTTAAAAAATTATTATATTATAACCAAACAATTGTATCATTACCAAAAAAAAATTGTATAGAACAATTAACTTCATCAAATAACAAAATTGTTCAAATAATTTTGATTTTCGATAAAACAAATTTTTAACCAAACTTTATTTATTTCTCGATCAAACTTCGAATTATCAATCCCATAAAAATTGAGGATTGATACGAAAAAAATTAGGTTTAATTACACTTTTGGTCATCACATTTTGACCAGCTCACGAAAATGGTCTCGTCTCTTTCAAATCGAACAAAAACGTCCTAAACTATCATATTTTTTGCAGTTTTAGTCCTACCTCTTATTTTCAACGCCAGAAACGCAGATAAATGACAGTTTTAGGCAGTTTTAGACCTACCCCTGTGCTCAACCATGAAATAAACAAGAAATAAAACATGTTGGTACAATGAATCTACTATATTCAACACACTAATAAAAAACTTTTATTTGAAACATATCTTAGAAATTAGGATTTTTTGGTTAATGTGTTGAATAAAGTGGATTCCTTGGACCCACGTGCTTTATTCCTTGTTTATTTTTTGGTTGAGCATAAGGGTAGGTCTAAAACTGTCATTTCTCTGCTTTGAAAATAGAAGGTAGGACTAAAACTGCAAAAAACATATAGTTTATGAACCATTTTGTTCGATTTGAAAGAGACAAGACCATTTTTGTGAGCCGGTCAAAATGCGAGTAACAAATAAACCAAAAAATTAATAACCTTGTGATGATTCCTTAATACAGGGGCTTTGTAATTATCACCTTACTTTATAAACACACCTAAATCATTTCTTTATTCTCACTCTTTCTCTCTCTATATTCAGTCTCTTTCTCTCTCTAGAAAAGAAGAGAAAAGAGAACGAAAAAGTTCATCGAGAATATAGCAAAACTACATCACCACCACCACAAGAAACCTCTTCGTTCGATAGATCTGTGGAGAAGAAGATGGGACAGAACCAAAAATCTCTGATCTACGCTTTCGTTTCTCGCGGAAGCGTGATTCTCTCTGAATACACTGAATTCAGCGGAAACTTCAACTCCATCGCTTTTCAATGCCTTCAGAAGCTTCCAGCTTCTAACAACAAATTCACTTACAATTGTGATGGTCACACCTTCAACTACCTCGTCGATAATGGCTACAGTTCGTACTTTTCACTTTTTTTTTCTTCAATTTTTTCAATCTTAATCGTAACTAATTTCATTTCCGATCTAGCGTAATCGTAGTTCTAAACTCGATTTTATGAACAAATCAATAACCTAGAAATTAGTTATTTCAGTATATGCACGCTATTTTGATTATCAAAAGTGATTTTAGGTTAGGGTTTTACTTTGGTGAAATTTGTGTTTTATATGCTTATTGTTTATGTAGATGTTAATTTTTAAGAGTAATTTATTGTGATTGTAGCATATTGTGTTGTTGCGGATGAAACGGTTGGAAGACAAGTGCCGGTGGCATTTCTGGAGCGTGTGAAGGATGATTTTGTTGCGAAATATGGTGGTGGGAAGGCGTCTACAGCTGCGCCTAACAGCTTGAATAAGGAATTTGGGTAATGAGTTTTATGTTTTGTGAGGTTGATGATGATTTAGGGTTTGTTGTGATTTTTTTTGTTGAAGGGAAGTTTATGTGATTTGATATATAATTGTTTCAGGCCGAAATTGAAGGAACATATGCAGTATTGTGTTGATCATCCGGAGGAGGTGAGTAAGCTCGCTAAGGTGAAGGCTCAGGTGTCTGAAGTGAAAGGTGTCATGATGGAGAATATTGAAAAGGTATACTCTTCTACTTTAAGTTAAGAGGATTGTATGATGTGAGTCGAATGGATCTAATTGCTTTGTGATTTAAGAATCATATTTTGTAGAAGAAAGTGTGTCAATTTGATTGTTTAAATTTTTACAAAAACAGAAAATACGGCATAACGCGTAGAGTGGATCTTTGAGAAAACCTTTACATACGATACAAATATTAAACCTAATAAGTGAGACCACGAAGTTAGTCTGGCCAGTATTTTATGAAATTCATGCATTTTGCTCATGTTGTATTGGCATGGTTAGACTCTCATAATTTGTGATTCATACTGCACAATTCATTAGGTTACATTTGAAAGTCATAAGAGTCTTCGGAAAGACAAAAGGGGGAGGGAAAGTTTTCTAAAACTCAAAAGTCCGGCTTGTTCTGCGTTACGTATAGAATATGTCTTCTTAACTGAATCTTGGGTTTTCTGTTCAATTTTCTTTACTTGTATGACTATAAATAGACATTGATGTAGTGGATTATTATACAATTCTATTCTTTAATTAATTAGTATGACTATAAATAGACATTGATATAGTGTATTATTATACAATAATGACAAAATAAGTATATCTAAATTCTTACTCTTTCGGTATATCACTACACGTGTAAGAGATATATTCGGATGAAATATATTTTTAGTCATTGTAAAATGAGGAAATTTTTCTTCGCTTTTCATCCCTCTAAAATTTGAATGTTTTTGGTCCCTGCCATTATATATCACCAGCTAACTGCTTATGGGTCTAATAAAAGGTCATCTGGCCATTCCTTATTGATACCCAAGAATGGTTGTGGTGTCATGTTAGCATTTGACGACCTGAAAAACCTTTCTTGAGCTGTAAAATGAATTATATTTTCTTCCCTTAAGTAATTGCCAAGTACCAAGAAACTTTGATTGTTAGAGGGATAAAAATTAAAGGAAAAGAATTTTCATGGACCTAAACTAAAAGCAAAAGTTTCAAAGTTTGAAAGGATAAAAATTTAAATTTTTATTCATTGACCAAAATCAAAATTTGATCATTTTTCAAAATATCATTATACATTTACCAAAATCAAAATTTGCTCATCTTACAAAATATCATTATACATTGACCAAAATCAAAATTTGCTCATTTTACAAAATATCAAAACATCTTTAACCCAATATGGCATTTATTATATAAAATTACACTTGGCTTTTGAAAGGATCTTGCTGTGTGTTGAAATTATACATGAATGTTGTTTTTATACTCATGCATATTACTTTTTATGTTTTTGGACAGTATAAATATACATCTTTATGACAATAATATATTACCCCCTTTGTCTCATAATAACTATCAAATTTGCAAAAAAAGCCATCTTAAAGGAGTGTCACTTTCAATTTTCAATGTAGTTTTAATTGAATTTTTCCAAATGTACCATCTAACTAGTACTTCATCACTCCCAAGTTATTATTTTTTACTTTCATTTATGATAATGAAAATACATCAATGGTTGATAATAATTTAGTAAAATCACAAGTCTCTTTCTTTCAAAAACAAGCCATATCCCACTAAGTGTGATCGGCTACATGGATCAAACGATGTCATAATGTTCTATAGACAATTCTATTTCATTCATTTATCATTTTGCTTCTTCTGTGTGAAATGGTTAAATACAATAGTAATCATGGGACGGGTGAAGTAATATGTAATAATAACATCATATCATCATCACATCTCTTTTTTTCTCTTTGATTTTGTATCTCTTTAACTCTTGTTATATAATATTATTAGTAGTGATATTATACTCCCTCTGTCCCAAATTATGTCATTCTAGCAAACGTTGTTTGTCCCAAGTTGTATGTCATTTTACAATATTGACTAATCATTAATACTTATTTTTCTATTATGCCCTTTACTATTTTTATTACTTCATTTTTTTCCAATTCTTTTAATTTATGTTTTCCATACTATTAATGAAGGACATTTTATAAAATAACTCAGTTATTCTTTTCTATACAACATTAACTACATTTCTCAATTTATGTGAAATTGCTAAAGTGGCATATAGTCTGGGACGGAGTGAGTATTATGATATCATATACCTATTAACAGTCAAACCTTGGAATGGAAAAGGCAAATTTCCTAGTCAGTACACAAAACTGAAGTAACACAAACGAGTATAAAGAGAAATTGCAGGAGTCCCACTTCAAAGATAAGAAAACAATTTAATATATGAACATAAATAAAATGCAGCTGTGAGCCGTTATCCAGGCAATCCATTTTCATTTCTGTGCATGTGTGGTTTGTTAACTACAATAACCGGTCAATCACAGGTTTTGACCAGTTTTGAATTTTTTTATGCTGGTTTACCAACTTGTAGTCTGGTTCTTATGTCAGCCGATTTTAATGTCTAATTGGACCAGGCACAGTTACTGTTCTTGGTTCAACCAGCTGAACTGGCTGTTCTAGTTATGATTACCTTTGGTTAGAAATATTAGTGGGGGGGAGTTGAACCTACAACTCTCTATCTCTCTAACCTTTATGTACCTCCCACCAAACCACTTTAGCACTACATGATTGAGCATGTGCTATATTGATTATTCAATCACTCTGATCTCATTATTCTAAAACAAGGGCTACACATAGTCTCCCACTCATTCTGCACTCTCTTTTGTATTGTATTCAAGTATTCTGTTTTCATTCCTCTGCTACGGAGGCTTCATAGAGTCACTCGCTCATGCTATCGGCACCTCATTTTACTATAATTTTCTCTGATATTGTACTTCTGAAACATAGGCTTGACACGGTCATTTTTGGGGGCCTCAAAGTCTAAGAAATGGAAGAAAGATATTATCTTAAACCATTATATTATTTTCTATAATATATACACGTCACATGAAATTACTGTTCGATGTCCACAAACATGGAATAGTGTAGGCTGAATTAGTATATTCTTTTTATTTATTTATTTGGAACACAGTATTATGACTCCTGAGTTTGCTTGGGTACCTTTGTTATGTTATGTTTTTTTTTTATTTGTATTAGTTACTACATACTCATTATGTTTTGGACTTGAACATGTGAGTATGTTTTAGTCAGACATGCAGCTTTCTTTACATGAACCGAAAGCTGCAAATAAACAAGGTTTCTTGTCTAATCTTGAAATTTTATTAAATATAACAAAAAAAATTTGGATTTTTTGTGTTCAATTGGTTGTACACCTAATTTGGGAAAAGGAAGGTTCACAAGGACTAGGGTTCAAGAGGAGCAAAAAAATTGAACCGACTAAGTTTGCATTCCTCTTTTCAGATTGAATGCATTTCCCACATTGTCTGTTTTGTCGGTGTTTGGGTATAAAGAATTTATTATATCAGAAATCATCTTGAACAACCAAATTTCCTTTATTGCATGAAACAAACATTAGACTGCTATTTTAATACCTAATGAAGTAGTGGGTGATGTTACTCCAGGAAAAAAGTATATAACTTATTTGTTCAGGTTGGATTTTAAGGGAGCTAATGGTAGGGTAAGTCAGGGTTTTGTAAGTTACTTTGTTTCTAAATGGAGATAGAAGGTCCCCTTGCCTCTCCATCTTCAAGTGCTGTTGATGGGGACCTGCCATCTTTTGGTTTATTGTGTATTTCATTGTGGTTCCATGTTTCGATTATCACTTCCTATTTGATGCCTCTGAATTCCATATTCAAAGTTGTGATCAAATTGATTCAATGCTTTCGTATGTAGCCATAGCCCATAGGGGTGCAATAAATTGAGATTGATTCAGAAAATATGGTTCAATAAGGATGTTGTCTGGAATTTTTCATCTATCCTTAAGTTCTTTCAGGCTATCGCTTGCTTGAAACTAGTCTAGTTACCAGTTGTATGGTCGAAAACAATGTTTGCTGACTTCTCATGGTTTTTTTTCTTTTTGAAAATGTATTATATTTAGATCTAGATAGATTTTATGGAAGTTTTTTTTGGAAGCACACATTCTCTTCTTTCATAATAGAACATGTTACTTCTATTTTTATTGCACATGGCTTGAGTTGTGCTTTGCTCACTGATTAAAAATATTTGAAGCTAAGCTCTTCACTAGGCCAAAAACTAAATTATGTAGAAAACTAAGATATAACTTTAGCATTCAACTGTTCTACAACTAGCAAGCATTTGTAGACATGACGATTACAATTTTATGCATTTCTATTGCATATTGAAGGAGTGATTTCTGTCTATTAATTATACCATATGTATTGTATAGAAAAGGAGATATCACAGCGATTGTACATATCAGAAGAAACGTAGAGAGAAAAAGCAGTCAAGTTTTTGGCTGCAATCCTGATTAGATGTCTAAGTTTTTGGCTGCAATCCTGATTAGATGTCTCATAATTGAGGACATTCTGTTAGATTATATTGACATGTTTGAAACTTGATGTAGGTCCTGGACAGGGGGGAAAAGATAGAGCTTTTGGTTGACAAGACTGAGAACCTTCATCACCAGGTTAGTAATTGTGTGATTGGAAGGTCTTGTACTAGAGCATTTTTTCATGTGAACAACTATTTTGTTTCTAAAGCATTTTTTATGATAATTGATGGCTCTCCCGAGTGTTATGGTAAGATCTTCTCCTTCCTCTCCGTCCCACACAAAAGATGAGTTGGGGGTATTAAAAAAACAATTGCCTGTTTTTTTTTTTCTTTTCAAATCGAAATGTTTTCTAACTTGCTGTTTTATGAGGCAGGCACAAGACTTCAGGAACTCAGGGACCAAAATCCGCAGAAAAATGTGGCTGCAAAATATGAAGATAAAGCTGATTGTATTGGCAATTTTGATAGCTCTGATCCTCATAATTGTCCTCCCAATCGTTCTTAAGAATAAATAAACGCATCGGAGACATTTATCTTGCTATTTTGACTTTCTTGTGATTATTATATGACGATGATGAGGAAAGATATCAGGTGTATGACATGATTTTGTATGTAGTCAAGATATCAGAACCTGTATACCGTTCACTTTTAAGTTTTTACAGTATGATGGTGATGATGATATACTAATGCTTTTATATGCTTTTTTGCCTGTCTATTGTAGTTTGATTTCAATTTCAATTCACCCGACACATCCTGTTATTCATTATTCATGCAATTTTAGTTCCTTGTTTGTCACCTTGTGTATGAATGATTTATCGCAAGAAAAAGTTGAATTATCTGGAAGGCAAATAAATGTCTTCAAAATATTGGAGATGTCATCAACTTTTTCTCTATTTACAGTTTCACAAATAATTAAGGTTTTTATAGCAGGGATTGTGGCATCCGTGTTTTTCAACCTATTTTCCTTTTTGCGAAACTTGGTGTTTTTTGTGTGACAGGAAGACTATCATTCCTTTGAATTTAACCTGTTAACAATTCTATTCCATCAAACTGACTTCTTGTAATATGGTACTACTTATAGAATTGTGTGACAGGAAAGTATTGCTTTTACATTATCAAAAAACTTGCTATAATATATGGCTTCGTCCAGAACTATTTATCGAGTAATCATATATAAGTGAGAGATTAATTCTGTTGTTGGGCCAAACAATTTCTCGCTGTGTCTATTTATTTAGTTTTTTTTTTCGTTCTTGGGATAATTTGTTTATTCCATCAATGAGACAACAATATACATTAAATGATTAAATAATAAAATTTAGGGTGGAACTGTATAAGGCATCAAAGACCTTCAAACCCAAAGAGCATTTACGATTTAAATGTCGTCTTTTATAACATGAAGCACTTGATGCTTGTGAAAAAACAAATGGTTCAAACAAGGCTCATTTATTTTTGACGAGTTGTTTCACTAAATGTTTTAGCTTGAATTTAAAAGCTGATCTTGATTTGTTATTCATTTCTTTGCAATTATGTACATATTTCTTAATCTTGATTACTTGCTGGTTTATTTGGAAAGTTCAGAATGAAGAATTATTCTTTGACATCCCTTGTGTGAATTGGTATATTATTAATCTCATTAAATCACAGTTGGAAGCTACAATCGAGAGCTTTGGTTTATAAGTTGAGCATTTGAGAGATTGGTCTCCTGGATTCCCCCTCTAGGTGATACAGTGAAACTCAATGTTGATGGTAGCTCCTTTGAAAATCCTGGTTGCTCTGGTTATGGTAGATTAATTAATGACTCCCTTTGTAATTGATTACACGAGTTCTTTGCTAGTTGTGGCATAACTACTAATATGAATGTGGAACTGCAGTCTATTTATTATGGTCTTGCGATGGCTTGGAGTAAGGATTTTAGACCTGTCATGTGTGAATAGACTATAAATCTGCTTTGAGTTTGATTTAAGATGGAGTGCAACCAACACATGCATCCATATGCTCCTATCATCAATAGTATTCAAAAGTTTATGCATTATCCTTGAATTTTGACTTTACATCATTCCTTGAGGAGGGGGACAATTGTGCGGATTGGCTAGTGAAATATGGTTCTGGGTTGCACTGCTGCAACATGTCATGAACTTAATATCCAACTCTACTGACTAGTTCTGTGATGGCGGATGCCATAGGAACTCATTTCTCTCGTGTTTAATTTTCTTTCTTTGTTTTTTCTTTCCTTTTCATAAAATAAAATAAAAATAAAATCTGCCACCAATATGAAGTTCTTCCCCTAGGCCTATTTACTACTACTGCAGGTTTCCTTTTTTGTAAAAAATAAATTTTCGTTATAGGAAATGTGCTTGATGTTGGTTACTTCCAATAATGATCTTGCATGACATAATCAACAAAATGAATTATATTGCCTGATTCTCAACTATTATATTTACATAGACTCTTGTTCTATTTCATCAATACCATCTATTAATTACACAAACATTTATCTTAATACTTGCGTTTTTATATCAAATTAGGAAAAATGAACCGCCAATTATGAGCAAACATCTTACAAAAGGAATAGCCTTTCAACAGGACAAGTAGCTTTTCATTTCACCATTGATTATGGGCACTCAATTTTCATCAAGCTGAATAGATAGCCACATAAGGTGATAAAAACACTATGGCAATTTCCTTCTTACATCACTTCCCACAAATCAACTTCATAAAATTCTAATCCGCAGTCCACATTTTTCAGTCACGATTATAAATTACATATATCAATGTGTGCATTAGTTTACAAAATACAAATACCCTTCCTAGGCCAAATTGATGCGAGAGGAACCCAAAAAAAAACATCTACTTCCAAATCGCATATGTTAACCATAATCTTAACTAGGAACATAAACATTAATATATAAATAGATTAAAGAAAACAGAGAAAAATAAGAAATTGAAGCTGAAATAAGAAGTGATATAATCTAAGTTTGGAAGTGGCAGATTTGAGTGAGCCACCATCTGTATCAGACTTTTTGACTTTTGGCCCTGAACTTTTTTTCTTCCCAGCAATCAATACAATAGTTGTCTAAGTTCATTTTATGTAAGTTTAAGTGCATTATTAAGTTTTATATATTATATGTTTAATACATTTGCATGGGTGTGCCTCCTTCATTTTCTTGGTGAATAAAAAAATTGCAGCTATAAACAAAAACAGGTCCTACCGGGAGTCGAACCCAGGTCGCTGGATTCAAAGTCCAGAGTGCTAACCACTACACCATAGAACCCTTTTGTAGTGATGTGCCTCTCCTAATCTAAATTGTTTCAAAATAAACAATATAACTGGACACATCTCATTTAAATAAATAAAAATTACTATATTTCAAAACCTTAAATAATGCAAAATGGTTTGTGTTTAAATACATTCATGTAAAAATGAGTTGAACTATAAATTTGTGTGTAAAAATCAAATATTGAATCAAAAGCTACAAATCATAGCTTCAACTAGAATCAATTCTCGAGGCAAAATCAATTCTACATGATTCTAACCAAACATATCTGAATCAATTCTACATCTTGAGAATCAATTTTCAACTTTCTAGAAGTGAAGTCAAACATACACGTAAAGTGAGTTGAACAATGAATTTGAGTGTAAATTAAAATCAATTTTAATCAAAAGTTATAAACTCGAGCGTCATAAACTCTAGCTTCAAGTAGATTCATTTCTAAAGACAAAATCAATTTTACTTGAAATCAACTAAACATGTCAAAATCAATTCTACAAATTTAAAATCAATTCTACACTTCTAAAATGGAACCAAACATATAATAAAATCATTTAATTTAATCATAATTTTTGTTTGTCAGGATTTAATCATATGGTTGATGGTCTGAAATTTATCCATCAAAATAAACTCATGTAATAATAAGAAATAAGTAAACTTACTAGGGTCTGTGTAAGTAATGACTCTAGTGTGTCCAAAATCACAATTAGAATCGTGGTGACCAAATTTCTGATAATATGCATTCATGGCGTAGGCCGCATGGGACCTCAGTGAATCGGGCTTATAACACGGTCCACTGTTCTTTATAGGCCCACAGTCTATCCCATGGCTGCACACATAGTCAATGTTTACCTGCAACGCTTTCTCACTAGCATTCGTCTTTGGCACACACCATTACTTTGAAGGAGACGATTCCAGTAACTTTGATGGCCCCATTCCCGTGGGCCCAGATGCATGACCCATTGTTGTTGGCCCTGATGCGGGTCTCATTGCTTGTGGTTACATTACAACAACATGATACATCCCATTAGCCAACACTCTAAAGTGTAAACCAAACTTTACACAGTTCACACTGTCATGCACTAAATAATGTACTACATAAATAATAAACAGTTCAATTATTAAAATACAGTTAGAGTAAGGTTATGTTTTGGCATTTTACACTTCAAAGAATTTTAGCATGTGCCTCTCAACCTGTAAAATGAATACGAACCCAACAATAATACTTTATGCAACCTTTGTACGTATTGATGAATAAAGGAGTTAAAAAAGTGACAAGTTAATGCTTTGGGCCATATTGTCCTTCAAGTCAAATGCCTTTGAAATTTTAACCAAAAACTGGCAAGTGGCAAGGTCAGAACTCAGAAGACATGACACAATCAATCACATCGCGAAATCACCACAATACCCTCTAACATGCAAATTCCAAACAGAACAATGTGAATAACTTAGGGGCACAAACATACTTCCATAAAAACATGTCGTGCACTACTTTGTCACGTAAAGGTCTAAAACAGTAAGATACGCATATGCATCGAACGAAACGCTCACAAAAGGATTCTATTTTTTTCCACTAAAATAAACAGATAAATGAAAGAAAGAAAAAAACAATGTATAGGTACCTGATGTTTTTGGGTTAAAACCCCAACGTCATAAACCGATGTAAGATCGGGTTTAAACAACCCGTAATTCTGCTCCGAAATAGTAGGTTTAAGATTCTCATTAAACAATGATAAAATATAAGTCTCAAAAGTTCTATTAGGCATCAAAGGAGTTCCTTTCCCAGAATTAACATGCTTAACAAGATTCCCATTATAAGAAACTGCATTTTCCAAACTTACACCCGGTTGACCCGGGTCACCCAAAGAAGGCCAACTTGTTTCACCAACAACTAAATCCACGTCACCATAACCCACTTTCTTCATCACCGAATAAACCACATCCATTTGAGCATCAAACATGTTCGTGTAGTTTATTCCAGTAGCTTTATCAAAAACGCCACCGTTTGGTTTAAACAAAGCGTAGTTACGTGCGTCAGATTGATTTGATGAAATACCTAAAAACGGATACAGGTTAACCATGAAAGGTGATTTAGTTTCACAGTGGAATTTGAGTATGGGAGTGAAGATGGTAACGTCGTAGCCACGGCGGAAAGAGGCGGAGCTGGGTGGTGAGGATGAAGAGAGAATGTTGAGTGAGTTAGGAGATACGATTTGAATGTGAGTGAGATTTGAAAGAGTGAGAGCTTGATGAAGTGCATTCACGGCAGGAAGAATGTGTGCTATTAAGGTTTTGTCTGAAGTAGTGAGGATTTCGTTACCGACGGCGATACGATTGAAGATGGTTTTGGGATGGAAGGGGAGGATGTTGGTGGTGATCCATTTTTGAGCGGAGGGGAGTTTTGTGAGGGAAGGGATGTCGGCGTTGGAGACGGTTACGGTGACGGAGATGTTTGTGTTGGCAAAGGCGCGGAGGATGGAAGAGTTTGTGTCGAAGATTTTTACGTGGGTGATGGTGGTTCGGGTTTTGAGGAAAGTGGCGACGGTTGTGGGTGGTGGGAGGTTGTTGGCGATGGTGCCGTAGTTGACGCCGATGTTGCAGGTGGAGGAGGAGAAGTTGGAAGTTGAGAGAAAGAGAAGAAGAATAAGTAAGTGAAAAGGAACTGCCATTTTGATTTTAGAGTGAGATTGAGGAATGAAAGAAGTAAGTGGAAACTGGAAAGTGAATTTTGAGACAATTTTTATTGGATCAAACCACCATTGTGGAGTCAAACTAAACATTATTTCTAGGGTTTTGCTCCATTTTCTTATATACATTAAAATGTAAAAAAAAATATGAATAATGTTTTTTCTTAAGAAATGTTTTTCTTTTTTGAAAAGTAATATACTTGTTACAATTTTACCCTTGAGTTAAGCAAGAGGGGAATTTTACCCTCGTGGTCTTTAAAACTTAAGTTTGTGTTGGTTTAACTCTACAAAGATTGTGTTGGTTTTCAATTGAAATATAATATCCACACACATTTTTTTGAGAAAAATAATATTTAACTTTATAGTATATGCATTAATATATTTAGGGCTAAATACTTCCCCGTGTCCTTTAAGTTTCAAGTTTGTTTCTGATAGATCCTTTGAGTTTCTAAGGTTTCAGATAAGTCCTTTAAATTTTGAGTTTGTTTCGGATTGGTCCTTTAAGTTTATAAGGTTTCAGATAGGTCCTTCAAGTTTCGAGTTTGTTTCAGATAGGTCTTTTCTATCAACCTCTGTTAAGCCAAAGTTAAAGGACCTATCTGAAACAAACTCGAAACTTAAAGGACCTATCTGAAACCTTATAAACTTAAAGGACCTATCCGAAACAAACTCGAAACTTAAAGGATCTATCTGAAACCTTAGAAACTTAAATGACCTATGTGAAACAAACGTAAAACTTAAAGGACCCAAGGAGGTATTTGGCCTATACTTTATTATCAATTATGGTAATTTTTAAGAATAATATAGGAAAAATATACCAAAAATAAGTCCTAACATTGATTCCATCACAAATTCCACCCTTATCTCTGCTGTGTTATCCATCGCTATTGCAAATGCGCATTGTTTGAATTCGGAATGTCTCTCCTAAGATTTCTCTCAGCAAGTTGATACTCATTGTTGTGTTGTCGATTTGTTTTGGATGTCCTTATAGCAAATGGCTTAATGAGCCATACTACTAAACTATATGGTTCGTTCTCTAAAATATTGTGTTTTTCTAAAATATTGTCAGTTCTTTGATTCAAGTTCGATTTTGGGCTTTTTGGTGTTTTTTCGGTGGATCGGAGATTACGCGATGGTGGAAGCTGAATGATCTTTAGAAAAAGAGTTTCTTCGGATATGGCTTGGTGTTGGTGATGATGACTAATTTCTCTTTGACAAGGGTGTTCTTTTGAGGTGAGTAGTGGCGACGAGTGTTATGGATGTCGTTTTTTCAGTGGTTGGTAAATATAGGAATCAGTTTTAGGGGGTGATGTTTATTTTGTCTAGTCCTCCTTTATACATCAATATTTGTTATATGAGTTCTAAGTCTTTGCCATATGCGTTTTGTAAAAAAAAAAAAAGGAGAGTTAACTGCCACTTGTTGGAACAATAATTAGCTACCTTCGATGTAAAACCCATCTCAACAATACTTATTTAAATCTTACATCAAATCCAGATCATCAAAATACATGTTAATGAAAGCTCATACGATCTTTGTGAACATTTATTTTGGGGGTTTAAGTAACAGGAGAAATGTTATTTATACATAAAAAAAATCAACAACTATTGGACAACTAATATAAAAATACATCAGTTATAACTATTAATGCGACTATATGAGAGAGAAGTAGCTTATTAAAAAAATAATATAATACTTATGCTGTTTGAATATAGGTTGTTGAACAACCAAAAGGTTGCGAAGATAAAATTTCTCAAGTAACAATTTATAATAGCTTGCATTCAGTAATGATTGCTAGAAGTAAGTATTTGGATACGGAAGCAAATATGCATTTTTTTGGATCGATAAATCAAGACAATGTTTCAGAATGAGCTTAGTTATGCTTAGGAAAATGTTAACCAGTGTACCCGGGACAATGGTTAAGGAAACCAAATATAGTATAAGGACTTTAAAACTTGTGTAGTCAAAGTTTAAAAAGTGTAAATAATTATGTTTTCAAAGTAAATATTTTCTCTTTTGTTTCCTTAACTAGTGTCCCAATGCATTAGTTAACAAGACCCTTGTGCTTATAAACACGATTGACAACATGTGTTTTTGTCCCTTCAAACTCAACAATAATGTATCAATAAATTTGCTAGCATACCAACTTCCTCTTGTTCATTCCGCCAATGTTGAGGCTGCTCATGTGGGCTTCTCCAACTTTTTTGATTGTCTGCATCAAGAACACAACTATCGAAATCCATTGACTCTGCCGCAACTATTGTTGAGATGAGTTTTCCAGTGAATCGTAGTTAAATCCCGTTCGAAAGGTAATTAACTAATGTTGAAGCATTTTCAATAGGTATGGGTGCTTATTAACAAATATTAGATGCCTAAAAGCAATTTTCAAACAAGTCGTCCTTATTGGGTTATCAAAACTGTAGCCCAACTATGTAAGTTTTGCTATAATATAAGAGTATTACTTTTCCCACCCTATGGTATTCTAGCGCGCCCTGCGTTTTTTTCAAAAATGTCATTAAAGTTTTCGGATTTTATAATCTAGAATGGTGTTTTCCTTTGTTAAAGGGTGAAAAATGAGTTACGGATTTTTCTGGATTTTGTAATCCGGAAATCTCAAAAAATAGGGCGCGTTACATGATTTGTTCGGATTACATAATCCGAACACCCCCTAAACACCTTTTTTCAAGGGAAAAACAGTTCGAATTATATAATCTGAATTGTATCAGCACAAATTTTAAATATGTTTGTAACATGGATAGTCATTTTAGGAAACAATATTAATCTTCCTAACTCTCATCCTTCTGTTTTGAGTCATTGTTACATGTTCTTAGTCGAAAATCGAGTTTTTGGGCTACTTGATCGAATTGCTCCGAAACTTTCCCAGAAAATAGAAAAAATTCAAGGATCATGACTCCCTTAGAAGAGACTTCTTATGGGACTCCGCTCCTCAAAATCCAAAATTCCATCGTTTAGACTCATTTTTAATTTTTTTTAATTTTTCATATTCTTAGAAAAATCCGAAAAAATTTGCATTAGTTTAATTTGATTTTTAGAATTTTTTGGTGGTATTTTTATGATTTTATTTGACAGATTTTTAGCATTTTTTACTTAGTTTTTTTGTTGTTTTTAAAAGCAAAATTCAAAACTGTTGAAATGTGAGAGAGTCTGATGGCTGATTATACATAAGAATTGTCCGGAATATACTGAAATAGTAAACATGAATCCAGATCTTAAAATCTGAACTGCACAAGGGCATTTTTGAAAATTTTACCAGGTGCGGGAGAAGGCCATAGGGTGGGAAAAGTAATACTCATAATATAATAATGAGATTTACTTTTTCCACCCTATGCCTTTCCTCGCGCGCCCTATTTTTTTCCAAAATTACCCTCAGGATAATCCGAAATATATAATCCGGACACGTCTGGAGTATAAATTCCGAACAGCATCAGTACACAGAACTGAAGCAGTTTTGCTGACTTTGTTGTTTTTATCAATGTTTTTCAATAAATCAAGATATATCTATGTATAAAAGACAATTAACTTAAAATATTATATCAAAAAATGATTATATATATATATATATATATATATATATCATTATACCAAAAAAGAGTTGAATTTATATCATTACACATTTCACCTAATGATATACATTTCAACTAAACTAATGATATATATCTAATCTATGGCACCGAAAGATCAATAGGACTATCATCCACTTCAACCTTCACACGAGGACCAGAACCAACCATCTCATCGGGATCAAGATTTTCAATAATGTACAATTCTTCGTCATCTTCTATCACCGCTACACCTGCCGCCCGACTTAACTCACTATAATCTGCCATCCGACTGGCATATCTATCAGGCCAGGTGTCTACATCCTCTCGATGGTATCGTCTCCATAGAGCGGAAGTGGGAGGAATCGGACAATCACCCTTCAAATCCAATGCCATAAAATGGTTGTCATTCACATATGCCAGACACATCAACGGATCGATACTTGGCGGCGACGGTGGACCACATAGAGGGAAATAGGTTTCTGATTTCCCAATGGACAACACAACAACCGTTTGGTTGAATTTCTGTGCAATGAGGAAACCCATATACGGCATGGTCATCCATTTACCCGGTGGTGCATTCTCAATACCGCCGTAAGATAGAGCGTTTGAGACCTCTTTATACCGCCTATCATCATTAATCATCCTCCGATAACGGGCATTTTCTACACCGGCAAGCTCTTTGTAAAGGTTGTACCAGACTATTTGGTGATCATCAACAGTCAAGTTACGTAGGACCGCAACTGCTCGGAACCCACAATGGCCATCACCAAGTACATCTGTAACCTTTTCAATAAAGTCATGCATCAAAATTTGGATTTGGTCTTTGTGTGGTATGTCGACTTTAAAGTCATGCATCAAATTTGGGATTTGGTCTTTGGCTTTTTCGGATTTTTTGGAGTTGGCTTAGGAGGAGTAGGAGACATGTTGCTTTTCCCTGCAATCTTTCTACCTGTCCCTGTTGATTTTGTCTATGAACCCTGTGTCTCTTGCTCCTGGGAGTCAACAATCTCCCATAGCAAAGGGGACCGCCTTTTCGATCGAATGTTTTGCTTATCTTTCTTTGAAGCTCCTTTGGTTGTGACCTTATTTGGCGGTGGACGCATAGAGGTGGTCTCCGGTAAAACAAATTGTCGGAATTGTTCCTTCATATGCAACTTCATGTTGTAATCGGCGTCCTTGAACCGAGCCTGCAATGTGTAAAACAATTGTCATTTTGGTTTTTGCTGGAAAATAGGCGGAAACATGCATTGTGGTCTGTGTACTGATAGGGTTCGAATTTTATAATTCGGCCTGCATATGCAATTATGGATAATAAAATCTGGATTTTTGCGATACACCCTTTGCATGCAACTTAAATGCACTTGCATGGGGCGTGAATGCACCCTTCTGGATTATATAATCCGGAATACACCAGTACAGGAAATTAAAAAAGAAATCCTGGGCAGAAGCTAAAGTAACACAGTTTTTTTAAAAATATACCTGAAGAATATCCCATTCTAGCAATAGAGAGATGTTTGCTTTATGAAGCTTCAGGTCATCCTCGTACTTGAACCTCAACCTCTTCCAGTAAGTGTGAATTTCATCCAAACGGATGGTGGTGCCGTTCTTGATCTTCAAAGCAATCATACACACACACGGTAATCCGTAAGTGATCAAACTCAAACAACCACATTTTGATTTATCCGTACCACTTTCAAGTGCTTTATTATACTCCACTACAAGATGATACTAAGCTTCCCTTGAAATGTTTAGGATCAACCTAGACCACAACACCTTTCCTTTGAACCGATGTTCAAGCATGATAATGCTCGTCTGAAATGAAGCATGTATTGCGGTATGTTGCAACTCTAGCATGTCATGAACAGATTTCCAGTTTGTACTCAAATCACCATACTACTACTCAGATACTTTTTCAATTGAGCGTGTGCAGATTCAGCTCTGTTTGTTGTAGTATTCCCCATATGAAGGTTTTAGTCAACCCAAAACCTCACAAACATCTCCTTAACCGGATCCAAAATTGTATGTTCAACATAATCCAAAAACTTAGGAAATTTTGCGCATACAACTTTAAACCTGGTCCAATTATCAATATATGCTTCCTCCGTTTCGGAGTCCACAATATCCAACCATGCAGCCATCACAATCTTCACCACCGAAGCAGGCTTGATCGCCGCCTCATTCTTGCCTTTGAGATCCTTCACTTTGCAATCCAATTTATACTTTGCTCTCACGTTTTGTCCAATGTGATATGAGCACAACAAAGTAGTAGCATTAGGGAAAACCTTTTCCACAACATTGATCAAAGTATTGTCCCTATCAAGAGCCCAATAAACATTATCTTGCCTCTCAGACATCATATAGGCAAAAGCAATAGAGAATGTTTTCATGGTAGAGGTGTTACTGACAAACTCAAGCAATGGAAGACGATACTTGTTTGTCTTGTATGTGGAATCAAACACAAGCACCGTGGAGAACATGTTAAACAACTTGATAGAATTTGAATGTGCCAAAAAAACATCACTGACATCATCAGAATCATGATACTTCCTACAATGATAAATGTAACCATTATACACAAAGACTTCAAGAGATGTTGCATGTCATTCCTCGTACCCCTAATGGACCGCCTATACATGTAAGAAGCATTATAAACGTGTTTGATAGTATTTGAAGTGGTACGGTTCCTCTTCTTTAAGTTGGTAAGCATTTGCCTCGGAGGAATGTTTGAATCCACCATCTCTTCAAGGTGAACACATTCATTTGGATTTAGACGACCGACGGTTTTATAACCTTTCAACACATCTGTCATGTCATGGTTGTGTTTACCATCACCAACTCTGAGACTCCAATCACCACCAGTCGACAAGTAACGTCTCAGCCGAAACAGACACTCACATTTAACCGAACCAGCTATCTTGCGCCGACTCTTTCTCTTGTACTCGGTGTATGAACCTTCCCTTTCATATATCAAAGTAACAAATGCGCTTCTTCCATTGCCACCGTTATCAGATTTACCAATAATAGTGGAAAAACCAAGCTTCCTATCTTTCTCTCGAACCCATTCCAACAAATCATTCCGTGTTGCAAACTTATGTTTAATGGTAAAATGTTCTCGTTGGTCAATACAAACAGCAACAACTGGAGGTGGTACAACAGGAGGAATAGGAGGAGGAGCATCCTCTACTTTCGAATCGCCTAAACAAATTTCAAGTTTCGGTGGTGGTGGTGGGGGATTCTCGGATTTGGCATTTCCAGAAACATGCACATCTTCAAGTAAAAGAAGCGGCAACACAATATGAGGTTCATTCTAACGGGGATCATCATTTGGGGCATCAACAGGAACAACCATGACTGAAAACAGTGTGAAGCAGAGTCAAAAAATGAACATAGTTTCTGCACTGGTGTTGTCCGGATTACTAAATCCAGAATGCATGAATGCAGTTCGGATTTAATATTCTGAAACAGTGCAGTACATATCATACGACGTTATCAAAAGTGAATCGCCAAAAAATCGAATAGGGGAAGGTTTATATACACATTACCTTTGCATTCGGACGAAAATGATGATGTTAACCCCCTTCATGGCCAGATTGCTGCTCCAAACTCCATTTTCGCCCTAAATGGAGTATTTTTTTAGAGGTGTAGGGAGTGTTTGTGATAAAGGTGGTGTGCTTCAGGTATGTTCTGGACAACTATATATAACCTAGCAATCCGAATTTCATTTTCCGGAAGAAAAAAAACGACTATATTTCCCGCTCAGTTCAAATACAGGGTGTTCAGAATTCGTATTCGGGAATTCAACTATTGTTTCCGGATTAAGTTTTCCGAGTAGTCTTTCACCCTGATCATATCCAAGTTTCCCAAGTGACATGAAGCAGGGTGGTTTTCTAATAATTTCGGATTATACAATCTGAACGTCGTCCGGATTGTATAATCCGGACAAAGGGTATTTTCGTCAAAGTCACAGGGTGCGTGAGAAAGCAACAGGGTGGGAAAAGAAAAACTCTATAATAATTCATGTTGGGCTACATCAAAAAACAATTTGATGTCCAATTTTGCTTTATACACCCCATGTATTTCTAGTTACACCATAAATTAACAAAAATGTATCTAGTCCATTTTTAAATATTTCAACATATATCTTTTTTTAATTTCTTTTCATATACCTCCCCTCCCCTCCCCCCTCACTTTTCTCTTCCTATCTCTTTCGAATTCAAATCTATTTTTCATGCCCACTTTTTTTTTTT
>Ga0228710_1000825_pt1 | contig 43103 bp, 19 predicted proteins | sample MedpolnodulmetaG_FD_177995 | JGI IMG/M metagenome (GOLD analysis project Ga0228710, IMG submission 177995) | Root nodule microbial communities from Medicago polymorpha collected in Santa Monica, California, United States - pink nodules | ecosystem: Host-associated > Plants > Roots > Nodule... | reverse complement strand
GTATTCAACAACGTCTCAAGAGACTCCCTTACGAAATGAAGCTTGAAGTCAAAGAGGTTTTGCGGCAGTTGGCATTTCCTGAAACCACCATGATGTCTCCACCACCACGAAAAGTACCAACCAAGGGAGCCAAGAAAAGTGGAACTGCGAGGTCTAAAGGAAAGATTACATCGACTAGTCGAATCCCTTCTTCGTGGGAGGTTGTTGATTTCCAGAATCCGGATAGTCAACCGTCACCATCACCAACAACTTCATCATATAAAAGAAAAAAAGGTGTTCGTCTTGGTAAAACATCAACTTCTCGATATCCAAAGCCTGAGGCTATTCCGGTTAAGAGGCTTATTGATTATATGTCACGCTTCATGCTTCCATTTATTGAAAAAGTGGTGGATGTTATAGGCGATGGACATTGTGGATTTCGGGCTATAGTCGAGTTCATGGGATTGACCGAAGAAAATCATATCATAATTCGTACACATCTTATTCAAGAGTTGAAAGATCATAGAGATGATTATGTTAAAGTATATGCGGGTGAAGATCGTTATAACTACATTTTAAATGGCTTACATCCTCCCGCAAATATGAAAGGTTGTGCACATCTTGTTGATAAGTGGTTGACTTTTTCAGACATGGGACACCTTGTTGCTAATTATTACAAAAGGTGCGTGGTCATGTTGACAAATCTTGAAGTTGAAAAATCGGAATCTTTTTTCCCACTAAGAGGGCCACCACCGCCGGGTAAGCAAAAAACTCTCATCATGTGCCTTGGGGTAATTCTGAATCATTTCGTGCTTATTTAGTTGACGAATGGTTGTCTCATACCTCCATCATCTACGGAGTGGCACAATCACAAGAAAGAAGATGTGGTGACTTGGGAAGATGAGTATTTGGATCAACATGAGCTGTTCCGAAAGCTCATGGTTATTGAAAGTGGAACCGCCGCAACCACAAAATGAGTCAAATAAAGCGGCGCCTATTTTGTTGGACACTCCCAAAAAACCAAAGCAACAATTTGAAGTTATTGCGAAAGATGAGGAAGATTCTATTTCACTTGATCTTCCTCAATCACTTGGTCTCTAATGAGTGATTTTTTTTGTTGGTGTTAGTCCTTTTTTTTGGTAGAAATTACACCGATGTATATTTTCGGGTCGAAATTGTAACGCCAATTTTTTGTGGCCAATATATAGTTAACATTATGTAATTTATATTGATATATATGATAATATGACTTTTATGTGGTGAAACTAGTGCAATACTTATTTATTCGTTAATAATGTTTACGCATTTGATTTATTTGTTATTACATTTCATTTAATTTTGTTCTAATCTATGATTCTTTTCTCAAAGCTTTTGCCAAGTGAAACATGTCTGAGGTTGCAAAAATTGAAGGGCATGTTAGGTACTCCGCGTTTAAAAAGACGGTTAAGGTTATGATAACGCCGACTGACTCTCGTAATGATTTGAAGACACAACTTAACACTTATTTTGAGCATCTTGGTGAAAATCAATATACACGTCACTTGTTTCGTCAAATGCCATGCATAGACCTAGGAGAAGATAGAGATGAATACGCATGGAAAACGGCAAGCTATATGCCTTGGCTTATTGAAGACGATAGCGACGTCGGATTTATGTTTCGGAATATGGTGAAAAATAATATATTACATATGTATGCTCGTTCGATACGCAATTGCGTTGAATGTAAGTAGAGATTTAATTTAATGATATGAAATGAGTTGCAATGTGTTGTTTAATTATGGACACTATGTAACGTTTTGATGAATTTCAAACTTCTGTGTATTTTGAACCAAATGTCGGTTTGATTTAATTATGGACAATTGTAAAAGATATTGTATTTTTCTTGTTAATGACTGAGTTTAAATGTTGTATGAGTTATATTGCCTTTGGAAATGCTCTGGTTTAATTACAGGTAAAAACTGGCCGAAAAATGGCTTGAAAATGATTTACAATTGTGCAGAACTCATTGTCTGCATAATCGTTTTTCTCGGCAGTTAACTGCTGAGGGACAGACAATATGGTATTTTACTCATGTGTCTCAGCCTTATGATATGTGTGAACAACAATTTTCCACAACTAGGGATCAATCATTGCTTAGTCCAAATAATATGCAGTAACTTTTTATGAAAGTTTGTATAATAAAGTGTATTGAAAATTGAAAATTTTGACATTTTTAAAGATTAATTACTTAATTTAGAATTCTTAAAAAGTGTCCTGGATGCACTCGTTAGCAAGACTCAATAAGTTATTCATTCTCTCCATTTATTAATTTCTCTATTCCTTCCATTTGAAGAGATAAAGACACACAAAAAAAATTAACTATGGTGGAAACCACTTAGTAGTAGGACTCACAACTTATTTTTTGTGTTATCTCTTTGTAAATGATATTTTTCATTTATTATTTTATAAATAGAGAGAATCCTTACTCATTTTACATGAATGACGCATGGATGTCGACCGGAAAAAAAAAATCAAATAATTGAAAAAATACAGATGTACAACAAGTTGATTGTTATTTTTACTTATAGATGATGAAAGTGATATTTCAATTCTCAGAATCAATAAAAAAGGGAGTGAAACGCACACGCATCTAGTTGGTTTCATTAGGAAGCAGTTGCAAGAAAATAACATGCATATCGAATCAAAATTGTACTCCTCCTTTATTTTAATAAAACCATGTTTATAATTACAATTGGAGAGCAAATTGATATATTTTATGAATTTCCTAAAATGCCTTAATTTGTCACTTCAGATAGAGGACAACATATGAATGGTGTGAGACTTGTGAGCTGATGTAATTATGCTACCTGCCTAATTCTGTTCCTACTTGTACTTCCTATACTATAACTAATAATTAATTTTGCTAATTAAATTAAAAAAACTAATAAATTAATTTTTGGTTGTTCAAGTTGAGAAGTTGCAATCTTTGATACTTCATAAGATTATGTTGTATATGTCACAAATACCAAGTTGATAGTAACCAAATTCTGCAGGATTCAAGTTGATTAAGCTGTTTTGTAACAGATAGTCATAGCCCACCAAATTTACCACCAGCCATGTTATGTGACATTGGAGCTAACTAGTTAAGTTACCACGACCGGTCAACCACCAAAGCCATCAAAACAAAGGCAATAACAACCGTTACAATGTTGTTTACTCTCTCATCCATATGTCGAACACCAGACACGTCTGTAGCCGGCAAAGGATATTTTCCATTCCCAGATTTGATTGAACTGCATTCACATTCAAACAAGAGTTTTCAAAATGTTGCACTCAAACTTCAACGCAAAACAAAATCCAGCTAGTAGCTAGCTACACAAAAACTAACTCATACACGGAATGTTTTATTGATGGTACATCTGGCATGGCATAGTTAATAACAAAAAAAAAACTGGCATGGACGGTGCATATATAAATAAATAAAACAAAGAAAAAATGCAACGTGACAACCATATCTAAGGTGATACCATACCATAACAGCCAACAGGTCCCCTACTTGACATTCAACTTCCATTGTCTTAATAATTAAATTAAAAAAAATCATATGAAAATTCAATAGCAATATTCCTATCTCAAAACACGTTTTAACAACTAAGAATAGCAATTCCAATCATTAGTTGATTCACAAATTACTTTTTTACTCTAAAAACTTTAGTGATGAAATTCATTCACACTAAAATCGAAGATTCCAATCTTAGTAGCCTAACATATCTAATATTCCCTCCGATCCTTGTTATAAGAAACAATTGATTTCTTAGGTTCATTAAATAATTAATGTATTTAGCTATAAATATAGACTAGATACATCACTTACACAATGAATTAAAAAATCAATTGTTTCTTATAATAAGGACCGAAGGAAACATATCTGTCGTCTTTTACTAAAATATCTTTGGAGTCTTTTCACTAGATATTTTAACAACCAATTACACTCTCGTAAACAAGATTGTGAAAAGTTATTGAAGAAACGGTAAACCAACTTGGTTATGGAAAATGTTAATTAGTGCTCCGGGGTATTGGTTAAAGAAATTAAATATAGTATAAGGACGTTGGAACTTGTCTAATTAAAGTTAAAAATATTTAAAGAATTATATTTTCAATATAAATATTTCCTTTTTTGTTTTCTTAACCGGTGTTTTTCGGTTAACCAATCCCAAAACTAAAAAGAGTAACAATTACCTTGCGGAGGGCGTGGGGCAAAAAGTGATGGTATAATCAGCAGAAGCACAAGTGAAAGTGCTAGTTCCATCATCATAAGCATAACTATAAGCGCGTGGACACGCACTCTTAAAAAACTGCGAGTAGGAACTTGGTTTACACGTATCAGGCGAACCATAAGCGCCACTGCAGCAATATTGCGGATCCCCAAACGCTTCACACGCGCTTTTACATGCCACGCTCTCTTCACCTCCGCCGCTATTACTACTCATCACTTTCAACTCCGTCGGACACGCCGCGTTTAAGTCGACGGAGCAACCAGTTGCCGTGCAGTTTCCGCCACCGGTTTCACCGTGTGGTTCGATCAATATGGGGAGATTGTAACCATCGACGAGACTAACGTCGAAGAAATCAAGTCCTCCGTTGCCGTTGAGTGTGAATTCTGCTAATGTTGCCGGTGGTATAGCGTTTCTTCCGGCACATTCGATGGTGGAGGAATCACAGTCGCCGGTGATGCATGAGAATTTTCCGGTGGGGTCTTGAGAGCAGAGGGTTCGTCCCCATAGTCGGCCGGACCAGGATGGTGGTACGGCGAGACCATTGGACTCGCCGGGTTGAAGAGCGAAACCGGTGGTGGAGAACGGTTCTGTTCCGGCGCCGGATAAAATTCCTGGCCAAACTGTGTAACCGCAATTGTTCACAATTGTGAATGTTGTTGAATATGAACCTGTAATAACATGTTAAAAACAACATAAGAACTAAGAAAACAACTTAAGACACAAACTTTTATGTAAACATTAAAAACAACAAAAACCTAAACTGCATGTTTGGCATCAATGTTAGAATTTTTAGAATCACGATAGATAGCATGCTTCTGACATACTCATAGTGAGTACAGACATACACTGGAGAAATCAAAATAAACTTGGTGTGAAATGTTACCTATTAGGAGTTGGAAGAGAATTAGGGCAACCAAAGTGGGGACAAATTGAGTCGAAGAAGCCATAATTGGAAAAATTGGTAATGGGAAAATTGAGAAGAGTGTAATAATTGCTGAAGGTGAATTGATTTCCCTTATAAGAGGGTATTATATTTGATTGAAAATTTAGTGAGATGAAGGAAGTGAATATATAGAGATTTGAAGCGGGACCATGTGGGTTTGTGGGGTCAAGGCCCATAGAGCCCATAAGGAAGGCAGAGGTTTACGTGTCATGGGACCACATTAGCAGTGCACATGCAAACATAAACCGCAATGTGAAAGGTCGGTTGATTGTCTGGTTTTTTATGTTATGATTATGTATACGTTGTATAGATCGAAGGTCCAAAATATCAAGGTTTAATTATTAGGTATATCTTTTGTCAAAACAAATTATCAAGTAGATCTTTCAACTATTGTAAAAACAAAGGTAGATCTTTGAACTATATTTGAGATTTTTTAAATAGATTTTAAATTATGGTGTAAAAATAGAGATTCTAAATTATTTCCAATTCAGGACCAAATTATAAATATTTTTAGGTTAGAGACTTGCTTAAACATTCTTAATTAAAAAGAATAATTAAATTTTGTACCCAAAAATGATAGAGTAATTAAACCTATTTATTATTATTGTTATAGTTTTTTTAGGGGTATTATTTTATTGTTATAAATAGTAATATTTTAGTGCATATGACAATAATTAAATATTAAAGATCAATCAAGTATTTTTGGGAGGAATCAACTCTAGTGCTGACAAGACCTGGGGTTTATAGAAGGAAGCTTGAATTAGACTTAAGAAAAAAAGGACGGCTACGAGTATACATAAAGGGAATATTTTAGGGAAAAAATAATGAGGAATAAAGTTGTGCATCTAAAGGAATTAGCATTTTCTTTTTCTTAAGTAACATTGAGGTCAAATATGAGGCTATTAATTCCATGTGATTGTTGTCCCTTACTGTACTGTTGCTTCAGGGTGCCATCAACTATATGATCACATACCTCTCATGATCACATGTTTATGCCTTCATTTTTGATAAATTATTATGCAAGATACATTTTTCAATGATCGATTCTTTTTTAACACAACAAAATAGTTAGATGGATACTTTGTTACTCGTGATGCAGTATTTTATTGGCTAGAATAGAAAGTTTGTTTCTTTTTTCAGAAATAGGACAGATACTGTTTTTTCAATTTAAAATCTAAGCCCTTTAATTTACTGATAAATATTTAAAAGCGCATAGACAAATTTGAAGTATTAGAATGGTAGATCCAATCTATGATGTAAGAAACATTGTAGGGTAAGTATGTGTTTGATATTATGGTGGATTTGGTAAAATTATAGTGCAGTGTGATTTTGTAAATGTTTAGTTGCTCATTGTGAAATCAAATATGCACAAAGTAATATTTATATACTATTAGTCTTTTTTCAAAACACTTTATCTTTATTTAAGAAAAATGCATCTGAAAGTTCGGATTCATGAGCAAAACAATCCTCAAGTGTAAACCTATTGGAGCAAAGTGCTTTCACAAAATATATTACTCATATGTGTAAGACTTGTTTTTAAAATCAAATCTATCTTTCGCACGCAATTGTATAGATTAGTTCTTTAAAGCAACTGATATCCATTATGAGAGTTGACATCTCCCAACAAATATTTTTTCACACACATTAGATAAAGAACGACCAAACGGTAAAGTGGTCCAAATATCTACCACTTATGTCGCATTATGTTGGTAAACATGTGTATACTTATTATATAGATGTTCAAATAACATGATACAATTTTTTTAAGCAGAAAGACTCACTGTATTTCATTGATTAAAATGTGTTCAATATAAGTTAGTATATCAACTAAAATCTAAAAACAAATTGAAATTAAATATGGCCGCTTATATTAAGTTATGCACAATCTCGTTTACTTGTCTCTAGACAAACCCTGTTAGAGTTTCTATAATATTGAGAATAAATTGATTTATAACTAGGTATTTAACTCGTGCGTTGCACGAGTTGGATTATAACTTGTACTTGAGAAAATAAAAATTGTGATAAGTATAATCAAATATATTTTATTGATTTATAAAAAATTTAAATGTAGTGATATGATTATTTTAATATTAATTTATATTAAAATAGAAGTATTCTTTAAAACATATAAGAATTTGTATTTATTTATATCGTAGATTTGTGTAAATATTTTAAGGACAATTTGTATTGATTTATACTGTGAATTTGTGTAAATATTTTAAGGACAAAGAATATAGTTGTTGGTGGATCCTATAATATTTAATAAGTTGACAATTAAGCAATAAAAGGAAATAAGAAAGTTAGCAAAATAGACTAATAAACTTTATATCAATAAAAAAAAGTAGGGTTATAATATTTGGTCAATCTATGAGTAACTTAAGTTTCTATCATGTCAAGCCAATGAATAGCCAAAAGCTGAAGATTAAAAAGTAGGATTATATCATTTTTCTACTAAAACTATTTTGTCATTCTATAATTGTATTCTATATAATATTAAAATATGTAAGTTGCAAACTTTAATGAATAAAAAATATCATTGCATAACATTTTAGTGTTCTATATTTTTCAAAAGTATAGACAAATGATATAAATAGATAAAAGATACCAAAAAAAAAATAAGTGTTAAAATAAATACAGATTTTTTTTAACAAAAAGAAAATAAATATAGATGATAATAATTTTCACCACGATCATACAAACTAAATTCGAAAAATAAAGTAATTAATTTAAAAATTATTTAATTTTAACTATATCATTTACTATATAAAGAAGTTTCAATACAAATTAAATAAATAAATTTATTGTTTATACATTATGAGTTAGGATTAAAAGCATATGATTACATAAGCTGCCATTTTTCATAGATTTTTCGAGCAGCTGTGATGTAATAAAAGTGAAAATTGAAACCTCCTTTATCATCTTCTCCCGATTCACATGAAAATTTATCAAATCCACATTAAAGAATTTAAAAAGAAAATTGAAAAAGTAGACTAACAAACATTATAGCTATGAAAAAAAAGTAGGGTTAAACTATTTGGTCAATTTTAAAGTAGCTTGAGTCTGTATCATGTCATAGAAACCAATGAATATAGCCAAGAGATGAAGCGTAAAAAACAGAAGAAGAAAAAACTATTAATACAAAATTGAAGAGGTATCATTCAATAGTTGCTATGAACAACCATTTTTCATAAACTTCTTGAGAAACAATGATGAAACAAAAATGAAAGTAGAAGCCTCCTATCCTCTTTTCCTAATTCACATAAAAAAAATGACATATACACATTAAGGAATAAAAGAAACGTGAAAGAAAGACGAGAAAATAGACTAACAAACATCATGTCCATAAAAAATGTAGGGTTAAATATTTGGTCATTCTAAGAGTAACTTTACTTCTAATCATGTTATAGAAAACAATGAATAATAAAGAGATGAATAGTAAAACATTGGGAAAAAAACGATAATAGAAAATTGAAGAGGAACAGTCCAATAGTTGCTTGGAAGTGGTGATGAACAAATTCCAAAATTTACTCCACAAATTCACATATTTATACACACACAATTCTTTTTCAATATAGAAAAAATAACTAAATATATTGAGATCATGTTATTAGTGGTCGTATTTAAAACTGTTTATTTTAAATATTTTATTTACAGATGAATATTTTAAAAATGTATATAAGTTGCTATACAAATTCTATAATTTTTAATTTAATTTATATAAAAATTGTGGTTGAAGATACACACTTACATGAGTTGTCATTTCTTAGACTTTGAGAGCTGCAACGAAAGCAAATATAGAAACTTTTTATCCTCCTCTCCTTATTCACATGAAAAATCGTCATATCTACATGAAGGGAAAAAAAAATAATAAAGACTACCAAATACAACATCAATAAGAAAAAGAGTGCTTGAATATTTTATCACTATATATAATAGAGTAATTTTTTTTTTGAAAGAAAATATAATACAGTAATTTTGAATACTTATCTACCATAAAAATCAATGAATTGTCAATATATATGTAAACAATACAAAATAAACAAAGATCACCATACAAAAGAGTTGTTTGGTAAAAATGAAGATAATCAAAAACCAAAACATATTCTAAAACCATTATGCAAAAAATCACATATTTATACTCACAAAGATCATGAATTGGAGAATAACAATCAATAAAAACTATAACTTACACAATGAGTGAGGAATGGTCAAAGTTAAGAAATATGAGTTATGGAATAGAAAAAAAATACTAGTCCAAAGGATAATGTGATAAAGTTAGTTTTTAAAAATATGATTAATAAAAGTGTAACTAATCAATTTATTAGTTGTATGGTTGCAATTCCAATATATTTTTTACGTGAATAATATTAATATATATATATATATATATATATATATTTGTTGTTCTATATATGGATGTTATTTATACTTATTTAGTTTAAGAAACGATTCAAGTATTGGTCGGAAAATAAAGAAGATATTCTATATCAAATTTGCAAACCTCTCAAAACAACTTCTAAAGAAAAAAAAAGACTTGTATATTAACATATTGATTATGTTGTGACGTCATAGAATTCATGGGCAACTACTTATGTCACATTATTTGTCATTTAAAATTGAATTTCTTTCTTCCTTAAAGAAAATTGAATTTCTTTCCTTTATTTTGGACTAAGATGGATTTTATTCTTCATCTTTTACATGTTAAGGTATGTTTTATCAAGTAGAAAAAGGTATCTCATTTTAATATAAATTGATTATGTTATTTGGTTATGGTTGTTGATCTTATATAACTCATGAATTTGATAATAACTTAATTACTACTATTCTTTAAAGAGATAAGAGTAGTTTTAAAGACATAGTGTAGTTGTCTTATAGAGGTGCCACATAGGCACAATCAAAGCATTAGAATGAAGAATATATATATATAATTTATTTGATTGGAGCATGAAAGGAGTTTGAAACCGATGGAAAATGAATGGGGAAATTATTGAATTAGTGATGGATAAACATTAAATTTATATAGTAAAAAATATTAATTAGTTAATAATTATAAGAAATGATAGTATAAGGTTTTAGCATATAGAGTAGGATGCTTTTTTAGAGATGCTACATCATCACAATGAAAGCTTAAAGAATAGTTCAAGTTTCTAATTCAAAGATAGATAGATAGATAGGTGAGCTATAATAACACCAAACTCGTTAAGATGATGTTTTATTGAGCGAAAGCTATTCACCACCTTCTTTAAATCAAGCTCACAATCAACATGTTCTACATTAAAATCATGTACCCGATTAAGGGATGGAAAAAAAAACCGATCGTGTGCTTCATCCACATGCAAATCAAACATAGATGAGAACCATTCCATTTTAGCCAACACAAAGGCTCCCAACTCATCTCTAATACATATACCAATGCCCATTTTATTATCAAGTAAAGAAAAAGAAACATCAATATTACACTTAACATGTCTCGCCGATGATTTATGCAATCATCAAATAGTATTATTGGTCTGATTCGGATTAGATAAAATACGATTTGTCTAATTGATTTTCATTCTTGCAGCACACTAGACCGTTCAACAACCATCAATCAAATTATTCCAAATTTGATTGTTTCCCTGTTTCCAAATACTCCACAAACATAAGCAAACAAAGCAGCCTCTTCATTCTTTAATTGTTGTAAAATTTGAAAAACAATACTTTAAGCGTCTTGGATTAGGTTCACCACATCACTCACTATTTGAGAAAGCCTTCATAATCTCCACACATTACAACTACTTGGGTGGTTCTGAAGAAAATATGTAAACTATCCTCATCATTATCATTGACCAAGACACAAATATAAGGACAGTTAACACCCTTTTCACTTAATAACATACGCGTAGTTAGGGAAACACTTTTTGCAAACTCACCATATGAAATTATTTATTGTCTTTGATATTTTGAGCTTTCAATTCACATCCCAAGCACCAAAGATATACAAGGTAATGTGGTATAGAGACGGAGCTAGAAATTTAGCTTAGGGGGATCCAGTTTAAGAGTATAAGATAGTAAATATTTTTTTTTTATATCTATACTATATATAAAAAAAATAACTTCTTTCAGCTCTTTTGGGTTGACTTTTTCTTTCCAAAAATACCATCAATTTTAAATACAAATAACACATATAATAAATAGATAAGAATAAATTTAAATATTAAAAAAATGTAACAAATACGATATGAATATATATATGTCTGGTTTATTTTTCCCATATCATTTAAAAAGTGTAACAAACTAGATGAGTATATTTATACTTACTTTTTCATTATCCCAATTATATCCTTAAACAACTTTTTCTGTAATAAAGATCGTTGTTGGTGTCATTAAAAAAGAAGAATTTAGATTATATTTTTTTTGTTATATTGTTGGTGTCATTGAAATAAATAATCATGATTAGCTTGATTTGTTATAACTTGAAAACAACAAACAATTATATTATTAGTTTTAATCCAAATCAAAATTTCATAAAAAAAACACCATTAATAATTTTCAAACGTTAGAGTAATAAAAAGAGCGGAAACTTTTCGCTAGTGCATAAATAATGTACACAAGAAATTTGGGAAAATATGTGTTGCATCCAAAGTTAATATGTATCCAAATTATAAGAAATTTCAAAGATGTAAGAAAAATGAGTTCCTTGAGGCTTCTTTGAATGTGACGAGACTAAAGAAGATTTTAAATAGTAGAGAAAGAAAATAAGAAACAACAAGAATGTAAAGGTAGGAGGAGAAATTCAAGATAATATCTTGAGTAGCGAATCGTTGGTAGTAACTGAGAGTGTGCAAGTAATCATACATTTTGAGTGAAATTGCAACAAGTAATCATAAATTGATGTTTCTAATTGCATTTCACTTTATTTCTCAATGTTATGCATTCTAGTTAAGAATTCATGTAATTAAAGTTTGAAAGTTATGTATACAAGGCTAAATATATCGAGTAAAAAAAAATTCATTATACAAAATCATATAAAGTTCACAGAAAACAACTATAGTGACAAAAAAAAAATATAACAACATATTAATATGAAAAATAAATCATGTAAAAAATTATTAAAACTTTTTGACAGATTCGTTCGCCAACTCGTGGGTGTTTACCAATGTTTTTGGTAAACAATCATTAGTTTTAAATTTATTACTTGCAGGAAAACTAGTAAATCATAGGACATAGTTGTGCAATATTTCTTAGAAATATATGAATGTTCACCATGTTCATAAGTTTTGAATGTAAAAAGATGAATTCGACTGACTATTTCGATTGAATCAAAATGTGTTTAAAAGTAAAAGAAAACTTAAAGTAAATGCCAACAACTTTAAAAGAAAATGTATTTGATTAAGTAAACGAATAAAAACCGGTACACAAAATCATACATACATTTGCTTAAGACTCGTTTCTCGCTGTAACATGGATAGTTTGAGGGTTTAAGGTTTTTGTGAATGATTTGTGACTCTTATTTCCTATACATAACCACTATATATACTTAGTAAGAAATAACTGAAAATATCAGTCATAAATAAAGTCTTCAACGCATGTCTTACTATGCTTCTTAGATTCTTGACAAGCTCTCATGTTTCTTCGATCTTTTGATCTTGTCTTTTCATAAGAAATTTGAATTTCTTCACTTGAAGCTGAATGATTTTGCAATCTCCAATATGTCAAATGTTTCCAAATCTGTCGAACTAACAATTGTAAACAAATACTAACCCCAGCTTGTCATGTTTTTTCCTATCAAATTGTGTATGTCGAAAATACAATCTAACAGCGGATCTGCTTTGCCATCACTAATACATTTGAGGAAAGTTTTAGCGATGGTACCTATTAGCACTCGTATGTATGACAATAGCTTTGATTGGCTTTAAAAATTTAGCTATGATCAAGAGCCACCAGGTGCAAGTTTCAACTAAACATTGTATATTGTTGAAAAAAATCATGAAAGTTGTTATTTGAATAATTATTTTTAGACAATTTATAGGACAACTAAAGATATATAAGACAATGCGGATATTAACATGAAAATGAAAATCAAAACACGTAAAAATTATTAAAAAAAAAACTAAAATGATTTTGCATAAAAGATAGTCCATTTAATTGTCCTATAATGATTGCCAAAATATCATTTCACAAAATACAGTGCGTGTCTTTTATAATTTTATAGGGTTAAATAAGTTTTTCATCTCTATAAATATATCAAATTTTGATTTTAGTCCCTAAAAAGTAAAATGAGATGTTTTCATCCTCACAAAAAATTTTGTTTTATTTTTGTTCCCTAATCAATATAATTTTGACATGTTTTTGACATTTTTTGAATATAATATGAATGTATAAAAGTTGAACATAATAGATGGACATAACATAGATACAATTTGAACATAAAAAGAGTTATAATCTTGAGATTCATATGAACATAAAGTGGCCATTAAGGACCAAAATCATAATAAAAAAAAATTGTGAAGATGAAAACATTCGTTTTAATTTTTTAGGGATTAAAATTAAAATTTGTTGTATTTATAAGGACGAAAAACTTATTTAATCCAATTTTATATGTGTATCTTTCAATTTCAGCAATTTGTTGAAAAAACTTGTCTGAGCAGTTATAGTCGAGTATTCAAACCAACATAAACTTTGATAAAGGAATCCAAATCATGTCGGTATCAAAGTATATCGATATAGATGATCCACCATATTACTAATATGCACCAAGCTAGCTAGTAGGGAAGGGATGCAATCATGCAATGAAAGACATAAGTGTAAAAAATTCTAAAAACATACATGAATGGAAGAAATTGAGGAAGTACTAGTAGTACGTAAGATTGCCAGGACAAAAAACAGAGATTCATAATGCAATTCCTGTTCAGACCCAATAAAAAATTAAGCTGATTAATTAAATTATAAATGAAGCATTCCCAAGCTACAAGAAACCAAGTGGGTTGTACATGCACCGACCGACAAGAATTTACTCAAGTAGCTACTTCACAATTCAAATGTCCAGTCAATGATCGAAAGGTCAAACACCTGAATAAACAGCCATTATATGGCTCTTGCAAAGTATAGTCTTTGTTCCTATGTACTACATCGATTGTTTTTCCGAAAGAAAAAAAATTGTTTGATTAATAAGCAAATTATAAACATATACTCTTATCTAAAACCTAAGGTATAAGACAAACTTGTAGTACCAAGGGCCAATCTCATGTTTTGGATAACAAAACATTATCATGTTCAATTATTTTGACAACTTGCGTTACTCCATGCTCACAGATACCACACAAGTCAAAAGTTGTTCATCTAGTAAGTTACATGTATTATATTCATATCATGGTGATTCTGTCGCATATCTCATTCATTAGGGAGTTAATGAATTTAGTAGTCAGGTGCAAGTAGCATTTATCAGTCTTGAAGATATAAGCAAACAATCTAACATGGTAATGTAAAAGATCACCATACATTATGCAGTAGGACATACAAAACAAATTGAGGCCAAAACTTCAGCCAATTTTTGATGCAATTCTCAATCCAATTCCCTGCAAACAATCATTGCCAAACTGACCAAATCAACTTCCCTACATCAAAAGGAACTAATGCAGTCCTGTGCGATTGCAATGGCTTATGCAATGCCAATCTTTGAGAAGGAAATTGTTATGGAGGAATAGCGAAGCAAAAGGTCTTCTCCTGCCAAAATGTTGAAATGCGGTTGAATCTCTCCTTTGCCATTACCATTTTCAGTTTCTACCAACGTTTTTCCGTATCAGAAGGCAAAGAATTCAAGCCAGAGATCAAAGAGCATAGAGTATGCCCATATTTATTGGATTCAGTCACAGCAGTAGCAGAAAGTTTGTTATAGTTAATTTTGGTTGTTAGTAGTTAGCTTTTAGTAGCTATTAGTTTCTAGCAAACATAGCAAAAATCAAGGACACGTAAAAGCATTGTAAATATGTAACAGCATTGCCATCTCTTGGATCAATCAAGCATGATCACATCATATTGCTCAAAGAACCATCTACATTTACAGTACTTGGGTCTAGGGACGAGTAAGTTTAAGGATTTGCATCAATCCAAACTTTGGTCCGAGTTAGAGATACCAAGAATTTGTCCCAATCCGCCTCATCCCTAGTACTACTAATAGTATATTTAATCTCACCCCTGCTCGTAAGCTGATAGCTCATGCATGAGTTTGATCCTCATTTTCTGGCCATATCTCATCTAAAATCATACTCTTAACATGTACTTATTATTGAATATTCACAATCAAATTCAGGAAATTGATAAAGTTGGTTTCATCTATATTGCATGATCCTCAAATTATTTCTTGCAACGATTCTACAAATAATATTGTTCACAAGCAAGGTATAATTTTTTGTCATACCAAAATTACAAGGGTTGTAATCTATCTACAGAATGCAGGACAATGATATAGAATATGCTGCTGCACAGTGGAACTTGTTATCGATGCAAGTGAAAATAAATCAATAGACTTCAACATTCCATTGCTCTGCCTTCTTCAACGATCTCTTGTACTCAATCCAATCAATACCTACAACACATAACAAACACAACATGATGACTATAGTTTCTCTGATCTTGAATAAAAAATTTCGATAGACAGATGTTAGTATTTTCTCCTTCATCAAGGTTTGAATTTCAATCCTTCTAACCATTAGCTCAAACCAGTTGAGCTATCCAAACCCCCCTCTATGCTTCCTGTAATAAAAATTCAAAATGTTTTTCTTACCGTCTTTGGCAGCAAGTGAAACCATTATGTCATCAATTCCCTTTTCCATTCCTTTCAGTCCACACATGTAAACAAAAGTGTTGTCTTTCTTCAGCAATTCCCACAACTCTTCTGCATATTGAGCCATTCTGGTTTGGATGTACATTTTCTCTCCTTTGTCATTTACTTGTTCTCTGCTCACAGCAAAGTCGAGCCTGAAGTTCTCAGGTGCTTTCTCCTTCATCTTTTCAAATTCCTGAACAATACAATTAAAGTAGTATAAAGTATAAAACTTCCCATTCTACATAACTTGTAGCCGAATTTCGTGAATAGTGAGAAAAGTTTGATTCATCTCACCTCCTTATAAAGCAGTGAGCTGCTTGTGGGGACACCCAAGAAGAGCCATGCCAAACCATTGAACTACAAATATCATATATGCCAAAAGTCCAAAACTCAGTTAATAATCAAATATGGTTAGCAAAAAAACATCTTTTATAATACTAAACTTTTAGTTTCCTGTGCAGAAACCATTTCACTTTGCTTGTGCTTACTAGGTAAATACAATTTTCCATTCTTTAAAAGATCTATAAACATAAATATCTATATGTAGTTGCAATAAAATAGAGTGGCTATGGTTGTGGATTTTCTGGTAACATCGGTCACTCGGTAGTGATTTCCTTTGTTCCATATTCTTCTCTTACCTTGTAATCTTCATGCTTCTCGAAGAACATTTTCCATAAAAATGAGCGGAATGGGGCAATTCCAGTACCAGTTCCCAACTGCAGAGAAAATTTTAAAGATCAAGGGAGAAAATCAATAATCATGACAAAAGAAAGGGATCAAATAATAACTTTTTATTTCTTTTCGATTTAGATGATGAATAAGTAATGTACCATGATGACGGTGGCATTAGGATCTTTTGGCATAAGCATTTCTTTACCAACTGGGCCAGTAATCTGTACTTCAGATCCAGGCTTCAAGTCGCCTGAATAAAGAGGATCACAGTGGTGATTAGTATAAAGGGGTCATTAGTACTAACAATGATGAAGTTTTTACCACTTGTATTGTAAATTGTCAAAATAAATATAATAACTAATACACAAACATGCATGTGTGTAGAAATACATATTTAACTCTCTTATAGTAAGTCTCCAGATTAGGGAGGGAGAAAGAAAAACCTCAATTGATTAGAACATCGACGATTGATATATGTATGTTCAAAACAAATTCTCTTTTAGAGTCCTCAAATGCATATGCAAAAGTAAAAGCATTCATCCTTACACAAGAAATTTGAGCAGACTCCCTTAACAACTTCTCCAGCATCATTTGTGTACACAAGACGTTTCACACATAGAGAAACCTGTATCAAAGAATCATATCAGATCAAGTTACTCTGCTACCCATACAAAAGATGTGTTAGCAACTTAGCATATACTTGTTTTGAGGGTGCTGCTCTCAGATTCATTTAGGTGAACTTATAGATTACCAAAGTTTGAATTTTGTAACAGGGGTCAATGGCATGAATTCTATAAAAGCTTTATGAATGTACTTCAAACTATTTACTCACAATTCCCAGCCACAACATTGTACAGAAATAAAATGATTCGTTCTCCAAATTAATAAAGACTCACAGTTTTGGAGTCTCCAAAATCACCAAGGGCACTGCTAGCAATTGAATACAATCTCAGCTTGTGAGGCTTTCCATTCTTGTCAATACCATCTGGAACTATCCCAATTGATTGTCCTTCTCTGTAAGGAACCTCTCCTGAAATAATAATACAAATATTAGGCTTTTAAGCTAGAAATTAAATTAATAATTTAACAGCAATCCATGTTATGATTTCTAAATTGTGGTTATAAAAAAAATGGTCTGCAACCGCATTCCCTAACACAAATTTTAGGAAATGGACCGCGATTGAAGTTACGTCATCTATATTTGATTGTAATTTTCTACAAATCAAGTATTTGTTGAGTATGGCTCATATTCGCTAGCAAGTGGAAAAAACGCTCGAGCGGATCAAGTGGAGCTGAATAGTATTTAAATAAAGTTTTGTACTATGTAACCCTAATTCAATGCATAATACTAGAAAACTACACCAGTCATTCTGGTGTCAGAGACAAAGTCACAATTGACCGAACTTTGTGATCAATTCTTGTGTCCTTGTGTGTTTATTTATCAGACTCCTTTAGAATCAGATTTTTTATTCTAACAAATTGCGATGCAACCGTAATTTAAAACCTAGTAATGAATAGTGAATGTAAAAGTAATAATAGAGAGGAAATGTATGAGCACACACTCACCCTCAGTGCTGAAAACCATGTGCCAAGTTTCACCAGGTGCATCATCACCAGTGATCTTTGTGTTGAGAAGACACCTCCCGATGTATGGTGTCTTTGGTTTGAACTTGTTCACAACAATACCTTCCTCCTGTTTCTTTGATATCTTTTCAACCTTAACAGGAGCAGGTGCTTCTGTCGCAACTTCGGCTCTGACAGTTAACCTTCCACTTATGGAAACATTATTCAATGAAACCTGGGAAATAAACATCACCTCATATCATACTCATAATCATATTCTCAACAATTACACTTCAGATCGAAGTGTCAGTCTTTGTCACTAACACAGGCACACATACATATAGTTACGTTGTAATTTCTTATATTATCATCGGTGTCAGTGTCGTGTCCGGTTGGATCAATGCATGTATATGATTATGGAAGAATGAAACGTACCTTTTTGAAGACAAGTCTATCTGGGGAAATAACAGATGTCCTGATCGGAAGAGAAGTGGAGTTGGAGTATGGAAAAGAGACGGCGGCTGTTACTGCAGCAGCCATGTTGTTATTGGAAGAATCAAGAAAATGTAGAGAGAGAGACAGAGTAATGTTATTTAATTAAGTGATGATATGTATATGCAGATTTTGAGTGAACTATAGGGTAGTATGGTTTTTTTTTTCTGGTTGGATCAAAGATATTATGATTGAGTGGATGAAATTTGTGAGCCAGAGAAGTGGTCGATATTATGTGAGGATAAGTCTATCTATATGTATCATACTTAAAACCTGTGATGACCATTTTAGCCCAAGGGGTCTATGGTCACTAGGTTATTTGAGGTCATGACTCACGAGGACATAAGATTTTGGTATTACTTTTCTCACCTTATCCATTTCTCGCGCGCCCTATTTTTTTTCTTCCAAAAACACCCTTGAGATTTCCGGATTTTAAAATCCGAATTGGTGTTTTCCTTTATAATAGGGTGAAAAAAAAAGAGTTTTTCACCATTTCAGATTACAAAATCCAAAAATCTCAAAAAAATAGGGTGCTATTTGATTTTTTTTCAGATTATAGAATCCGAACACCCCCTAAACACCCTTTTTTACATGGTGCTAATGCAATCCAGATTACGTAATCCGGACAACACCAGCACCAATTCTGAACATGTTTGTAACATGGATAGTCATTTTAAGGACAATATTAATCTTCCTAGCTTTCATCTTTGTGTTTTTATGATTAAGACTCCCTTAGAAGGGACTTCTTACGAGCCTCCGCCCTCAAAATCCAAAATTCCATCATTTAGACCCTTTTTTTCATGGTGCTAATGCAATCCGAATTACATAATCCGGACAGCACCAGCACCAATTCTGAACATGTTTGTAACATGGATAGTCATTTTAAGGACAATATTAATCTTCCTAGCTTTCATCCTTGTGTTTTTATGATTAAGACTCCCTTAGAAGGGACTTCTTACGAGCCTCCGCCCTCAAAATCCAAAATTCCATCATTTAGACCCTTCTTTTCATGGTGCTAATGCAATCCGAATTACGTAATCCGGACAGCACCAGCACCAATTCTGAACATGTTTGTAACATGGATAGTCATTTTAAGGACAATATTAATCTTCCTGGTTTTCATCCTTGTGTTTTTATGATCAAGACTCCCTTAAAAGGGACTTCTTACGGGACTCCGCCCTCAATATCCAAAATTCCATCATTTAGACCCTTTTTTTCATGGTGCTAATGCAGTCCGGATTACGTAATCCGAACAGCATCATGGGCATTTTTGAAAATTTTATAGGGCGTGCGAGAAGGCAACAAGGTGGGAAAAGTAATACTCTAAGATTTATGGTTAAGGGTAATGAGTCCGTCAAAACATAACAACATCTCTGATGTGGTTTTTTACTTAAAAGAAAGAATGGATACAGGTTAGCTAACAGACAACTATATAAAGACTATCTCTAATCAGCAACTAACGAGTCATGCGATTAAAATGACTAATAAAATATAGACTTATTTACACAAATTTGGTTCCTCTATTTTCATCATTTTGCGAAATTGGTTCCCCTATTTTAAAATTCAAAAATTTTGGTCCCTCTATCAAATATTTTGTCTAAAATATTGTGATATGATATGTTTTAAATTAAGTTTTTGAGGGAATTTTTTTACAATTTGATCGATGTTGATCTTTTTCTATCTTCATATCATATTTCAAGACATTTAAAATTTATCACATCACATTTTTATACTTCAAAAATATAATGGAGGGACCAAAATTGTTGAATTTTAAAATAGGGGGACCAATTCTAGGAAAAAAAAGTGAAAATAGTGGGACCAAAACTGCAATTAAGCCTAAAATATATATAAGTTGGTATCACCTTTCAAAAGAAGTAATATTGTTATTAACACTACCTTTTGTATAATGATGCAAAGTTAAAGTTAGTGGGACATATTTAAATACTTTTCATTAGAGTCTCTATTAGTGTATTATCATTGGAGTCATTGAATCTTTAATATGTACTTTTATTAAAAAAAAAAACGATAAATAAATGATGTGTACACGTGTAGTTCATTTAAAGAGTTTTTATTAGTTTATTACTGTTGTAGATGCTCTAAGGGCAATGAAGGAAACAACATTATTATTTTTTGTTGCATTTGGTTTCTAATTTTTCAACTTCATGACGGGAAATACTTATATGAAACAACATCAAATCAAAATTATTTAGGCACATACTCATTAAAATATCTATCATTTAATTATTTTAAAAAGATATATTATTTTTATCTTTTTTCTTTCATTACTTTTATTTTTATGTATATGTGTCTATTTATATACTTCACGGTATTTTGATCATTTTATAAGGCACTTATAAAAATTATAAATATTTTGTGTATGTGGGTGTATATTACACCTTGAAACAAAGAGTAAAAGAAGATTATATGATGGATATAATAGTTAGATAGTATAATAGGAAGAAAGATGGAGAAAAAAAACCATAATTTGAGTAAGTGTATGAAATTTAGAGGTGTCTATCTATATTATGTATAAAGAAAATAACATATTGTCTCTTTTGGATTGACTTTTTCTTTTTTCAAAATTACCATTAACTTTCAATACAAATATCACATATAACAAATGGATAAGAATAAATTCAAATATTAAAATAAAAGTATAACAAACATGATATGAGTATATATATGTCCAAAAAAAATTTCCTTTATCATTTTAAAGTATAACAAACTAGATGAATATATCTACACATACTTTTCCATTATCTCAATTATACTCTTAAACAACTTTTTCTATAATAAAGATTGGTGTTGGTGTCATTAAAAAAAATAATATTATATTTTTTTGTTATATCGTTGGTGTTGTTGAAACAGATAATCATGGTTAGTTTAGTTTGTTATAACTTGAAAACCACACACTTTTATATGTTTAGTTTTAATCAAAACCAAAATTTCATTAATAAAACACCGTTCATAATTTTCAAACGTCAGTCTAATAAATAAAGCGGAAAAACGGGAACGTGAGTGCCCGACTTTTCGCTAATTTATCATAAAAATTATAGCAACTGTGTTATGAAACACACCAAACCGGCAACAATATGTGTGAATTGTGGTTTTTACTTTTTGTAATTTTTTTAATGTAAATGATGAATTTTGTAACACAAAATTTGAGTTGTTTCATTAACCAATTTTATAATTTCGTTAACCACAAAATGTATGTTTTTTTTTTGTTGAAACAACCACAAAATGTATGTTGTTAACCACTTTTTTAGCATAATTTCATTAATCACTTAGACTATTTTCTTAACCACTAAAATGCATAGCATTAACTACTTATTTTACTTAAATATATGTAGTTCAGTCATTTTTTTTAAGTTCATTCTCCTTAGGAAGCTCCTCTCGTTGCCTCTTCTTAGCCCTTGTGCTCTTTAGAGGTTGAGTAGTGACCTCTTGTCGAGACATTCATTAACTGAGCTCACGGACACACTCCCCATATGACATTGAGCATTTTTATTATTGCTTTTCAAAGATTTAAACGTAGTGTAACACACCTACTCATTATTGGACCTCACCACAAGCTCGCTCAAATCTACGTTGATCATGGTTTTTGCGGTTGCTAGGACTGGTCAACCCAGAAGGAGGAGACATCCAAAGTCTTCTTTCACATCGAATATCACCAAGTCTACCTAGAAATTGAACTTGTATACACATATTAGTACATCTTCAACTACACCATATGGGTGCTTGACGGATCCATCGGCAAATCCAATAGCCATCTCAGACAACGGTTTTGAAGTCCAACTACACCATATGTTATGAAGTGCTTGAAAAGGTCTCCCAAATTATACATGCATATTATGTATGTGGGGTAACCTAAGAAAATCGGTAATTGTTAAATGCTGCTTGATGTTTATCAAATGATGACCGTGGCATTTTTGAGTAAAAACATATTGTAGCCAAGACCCAAGGTTTAGGGTTCAAACTTTTAAATTTTAATTATATACATACCCTCCTCTACACGATTTTAAGTTATAATATCGTTGAATAATCGATTAATTATGAATGTTGTCAACCATGTCTCTCTTAATATAAATTACGAGAGAATCGTTCATCCATTCATCCTCTATTTGATTACACAATTTAGTCTTTATATTATTCGATCATTAGTAAGAGTTGTGACATTTAAATCTCAGACTTTGTTAATTTACGCTACAGAGCAAATGATCAATTTACTTAATATTATAATATTACAATACTAGCCATTCACCAAAACAAATGTGTTGTCAAGACAATAATATTATACTAGCCATTCACTAAACTAGTTAATAATATGCCACAAGATCTTATAATAAGTGAGAGTTAGTGAAAGTGTGATGTTGTGCAATGTTTAGATTTGAGGGGATTCAACATGAGAAAAACATAACAATCTGAATGTAAAATTAAGAATTGAGGGGGAGATCACTTGAACTCCCTGAGCTCTATGTAGGTCCACCGGTGAGTAAAAATGGTTTGAGACCTATATATTGTTTCAGCACTAAATATTGGAAATATGGAGGAGAAATTTTAAAACAAATAAATATATGTACAGAGACGGAACATAAAAAAAATCAAGCTATTTCGTTGAGTTGCGATTAAATTCAAACTAATTTGTTTATTGTGACCACTAATTTATTTATTCTTTTTACAGGTAATATATTCAATATATGGTTGGTAAAAGGATGTAGTTCTGCGAAAACAAAAATTATATCTACTTTTTTTCCGTGAGCCGTGGCCATTACAATTTACAATTGCCCGCTAACAGTTATTTATTTTTTTTAAAAAAATATATGTATTTTTAACCATAGTTAAATGGATATTTATCATTATTTGCTAGACTAACTGCTAACTAAAGCTAGTTAATTCCTCAATTAACTATGGTTAAGTATGTCTTGCAAAAATAGGCCTCTAATAAAAAAGTGACGTGGCACAAATTGTGTGTTTTTTTTATTAAAGGCCTATTTTTATACATCATTTTTTAATTATGTCTTGCAAAAATAAAGATTAAGTATGTCTTATGACACCACTTAAATCAATTTGTGCCATGTCACTTTTTATATTTAATTATTTTTGCTGCAGCTGTAATGTTAGCCGAAGGTTGTGTCACTATAACCTTACTTGGTGTTGTTCAATGGGTTATGGACATGAGCTTTAGTTTGGTGTTGTTCTATGGGTTATGGATCTGGTGTTGTTATTGCTGCATGTGTTAGTGTTTCATTGTTCTTTCACTGCGTCGTCGTAGTTATCTCTTTTGGGTTGCCATCGTTGCAAGAGTCATGGTGGTTGGTTGTTCTAGCAAGCACGATTAACACTCTTCCATAGCTGGTCTTGATGAGTCGACGTCGTCAAGATGTTGGTTCCATATTTGCGAGTCGTGCATTTTTCGATGTGGTGTTGTTGCGTAGTGTAGACTTTTTAGGTGTGATGTTCCAAATTCGTGAGTCTTGCGTATTTTGGGTGTTTCAAGGTGGTGGTTGTTGCCTGGTGGTGACTTTTTGGGTGTGGTGATGATGATTGTCGTTGTTGTTTTGAGTTAATGGTGTTGCGAGCAGTTGTTGGTGTTGTTAACGCAAGGTGATAGTTGTTGGTGTTGGGCTGGGGGTTGGAAGGATAACCAGTGTTTTTTTGGTGTTTCAAATTGGTGGTTTTTGCGTAGTGGTTACTTTTTGGGTATGGTGATGATGATAAGGAGCATGTGGATGTGTTTTATGTCTTAGCGTTGTATTTGTTTTTTTTTCTTCTAATGTTTGCTCGTGGTAACCTCTAATCTAGGTTCATCTCTGTCGATGCTAACTCTTGCCGATTTTGGGTTGTTTTTTCGATAGGCTTGTGGTTCGAGATCAGGAGTTAGTGTCTAGCTTCAAGCTTTGGTGTTGGTTATGGTGCCCTCTTCAGTAGACCGAGATTTGAGAGGTGCCTTAGTGATTTGTTTTAGGAGTATAGAGGATAGATCGCTTTTGCTTCGAGATTGGGAGTCAATTTCTAGAAGAAAGTTATCTGGGCTTCTTATGGTGTCTTCTTCGGTGGATTGGGGATAAGTTGGTGGTGGAATCCGAATGTATTGGAATACGTATTTTTCGGATGTTTATTGGGGCTCAATTGTGGAAAAGAATGTCAGCTGTTGTTATAGGGTTTTGCTTGGTTTTTTTGAGGTTTTTGGTACGAGTAGCGGAATATAGGTGTTTGGAACTTGTTTTGTGGTCATTCATGATGGAGTTTGAGGTTTTGGCTCAACTTTGTTTTATGCAGCTATGTGGGGGTTTGACGTTGATTTTTGGAGTTAACTTAGGTATGGGTGGTTAGTTTTTATTGATTTTGGTGGTAGTCTTCGGTTGGATGGTATATTTAGTGGTGCTTTGATGTATGAGGTGTAAGGGTTTTCCATTGGGTGTTCCGCCTATATACGAAACATTTTGTTATGTTCTTTATGTTTTATCACTCCATGTTTTTCTTGAGCAGAGACTAGTTTATCAATAAATTTTGTCATTCAAAAATATATTTAATTATTTAAATAAATTTAAATTTTGAATTACTTTAGCCTTATGGACAGGTGCCTATTTTTTCTTATAGATACTAAAGGATTCACCATCAATTTGGTATTATTCAAGGAAATATTTCAATCTACATTTTTTTTATAAATAAAAAATATGTTAAAGAAGAGAAAGAAAGAACATAAACATAGGTCAAGATCGAACATGCATATGATCAAGATCTTTACTTAATTGGATTTCAAGAGCTGAGAATTTGAGATAACTTCCCAATGTTATGAGCTTCTATCAACCGCCAATGATAGGCTTATTGGTTCCATCTAGCTTGAAGTGAGATTTGAAGGATGTGGTTTTCCTTTCTTTTTTTTAGTTTCTTCCCGTTGTAAATATAAGATAAGTTAAGGTCTTTTATAAAGGAAACTTAGGAGTAGTACTTGGGTGACATTGTGGTTGGTGACATCAGTGATATTGGCCAACCACAATGTCACATATTTCTTTCTTCTTTTTCTTTCACAAGATTTTTTTTATTGTTTTGTACACTTGTAACATTGTGGTTGGTAATGTCACCAACCACAATGTCACCTAAATATTGTCCAAAATCTAGTCCGTAAATTTAAATCTACCACAAATATTTAGATTCATTTATTATTATTTTTTAAATATATTTTTTATTAATACTATTTTGAAATATGAAAATTAACATTGAATATATTTCAACACAAAAAGTATTTTAGTAATAGTCACACGTATTTAAAACAAATTTATTACTACAACAATAAAAAAGTTTGAATGACAAAATTCATTAATAATCAAGTCCATACTTACGACAAACAGAGACCGTTAAGACATAAACTACAAAGTAAGAACATCACATATAGACACATTCATTGATCTTAAACATTAATAAAAAAACAAACCTCTAAAACCAAATCAACACCAAAATCAACATAAACAAAAAACCGAAGGAGTGTGCTTTATCTGCATTTCAAACTTATAATCATGCAATGATGACTAATGATGGGCAGAATTAAGGTCATCGCCACTTGTTGATGGTTTTTGGTCGAACAAGTTGAGGGTGCATGACGAACAAAAGACAATAGTTATTTTGAGTAATGTAATACTAATACCAATAATACCAATTACAATAATAATACCAATTACAACCAGTAATGTAGTACTGTTGTTGGTTGACCCTTTCTTTTCGTCTCCTGAGTTGTCCACCGTCTTTGGGGAGTAGTATTTCTCTTTCCTCGGCTTGATCAAACTGCACTCAATTTCGAGCACATTTCAATTATTAGCTCATGATGGGATGATGATTTAATAACTAAAAATTGTTCCCAAAATCATAATTGATTGAAAAAATGAAGGAAAAAATATAGAGTCATGTTTTTACCAAATTATCCTTGTTAAACATTAATTTACCATTATTATATATACAAAGTCAAATATAATGGCTTGATACAAGTGGAAGAATAAATTACGAGATTAAAACTGAAAATGACGTCTATTTTGATAATTCTTTTTTCTTTTCAAATGTTGCATATCATTGAGATGAACACTTTTAGATATGGGAATGCTACCTTTTGTGGCAGAAAATTTTAGCTTACACTTCATGTTATAAGTTGTTTTGCAATTTTCACACATATTAAAAATGTAGTTAGTTAAATATCGGAGTGAGAAATTATAATTGATTTTACAAAAAAGTATATTTAAAAAGATTAAATTAATCCACCAAAATTAACATCAAGAAAAATTAAACATTATAGTTTAAAAAACAATATACTCCAAGATTTCAAGTAACGCCATCCGAACAACTCAAATCGGTTAACAAAATTATTTCTCAGGAATAATATGAGAAAAATATATTAAAAGAATTGTGAGAAGACACACTAATAAATAGTGAAATGTATTAGTAATAGGAAAATAAAAACGTTAATGATGCATTATAAAATAAGGAGAATGTTAACTAGTGCCCCAAATATATTGGTTAAGCATCCAAAATAAGTAAGTTTTTATGAAAAAGTTGTGTAATCGTTACTTACTCAAAAGTAACGTCTTATAGGCAAAATTTCTATTAGTAGATTCTTTAATCAATGCCCGCACCGATTAGTGAGACCCATAAAATAGTAAAGATGAGTGGGCATAGGAGTGCTACCTTTTAGGGCAGAAACTGATGAGGTAATTAGTACTACTAGAGGAACAAATTCCCTGAAAGGTTTTAGTGGCATCGACACTAGCCTGAGGACATAAGTTGGTGAAGAACTTCGGGTAGCAATGCTTGGAATCCCCAAATGGCCGGCACAAACTTCTACAAGCAATGCAATCTCTCCCATTCATCACTTTCAGCTTCGTTGGACACACCTCATTCAAGTCCACCACACAACCAACCGTCCTACATTCCCCAGCGCCGTTTCCAACTTGAGGCTCAACCATCATCGGTAGGTTGTAACCTTCAACAAGGCTGACCCGGAATAAATCAACTCCACTGGAGCCATTTAGGTTGAGCTTTGCAAGTGTCGCTGGTGGAGCGGCCTTTCCACCATCACATTCTACAGTGGAGGCACAGTTGCCGGTGAGACAAGAGAACTTGCCGTTGGAGTCGTGGGAGCATAGGGTCCTCCCCCATACACGGACGGACCAGGAAGAGGGCATAATGAGGATATTGGACTCGCCCGATGGAAGAGCGAAGCCGGTGGTGGAGAGCAATGATGTACTGGTGCCGGATAATAATCCCGGCCAAACTGTGTAGTTGCACTTGTTGACGATAGTGAGTGTTGTTGAGTACGAACCTACAAATTAAAAAACATAACATAGCATCCTATTAGATCGAAGTGTAGTCAATAAGATTTTTTTATAAGCAATGAGAAAAGAAGCACATGCACTTTTAAAAACAAGATAACATGACGAGCGATATATGTTAAGGATAATGTTTGATAGACACCCTTTTTTTCATACACACATTGTACCACTCTGATGTGAGAGTGTGTGAGAGACAATAAATGTGAGTTTTTTTGTTTGTGCGAAGACCACATGAATACATGTTACAATTGTGTGTGGGTGTATAAGTGGTACATGTCACGTAAAGTGGTCTATGTATCACTGCTAGTATGTTAATGGAATGAATGAGTTGCCACCTGCTGCTGGATTGCGGAACAGAAACAGGGTGAACAACACATTGGTAGCAAATTGAGTTGTAGACAGCATAGTAACGTTGCTGTGATTGTATGATACTCGTTGTTGAGTTTTAAAGTTGGTTGACATAAAGCTACCGAAGACAACGTGTGTGTGTCTATATATATATATATATATACTCACCAACAAAGGGTGACTGGTTCCTCCAGAAAGACAAGAAAAGAAAAAACACGGTTAGATATACCGTTAGATATACGGTATAGATAAATGATCCTTTCTAGGAAAAACAAGAGTATACATTTGTTTTTTTTTATTGAAAAATGTTTAGGTTAACTGTTTCTTAATATAAATGAGAATTTTTTTTTTGAGCAAATAAATGAGAAAATTTTATTAACTCTTAATATTTGAACATCATTAAATTTTATATGTCCATTTAATACCTTATTTTCTTTTTTATCTTTTTTTTTATCACATCGCCAATATATTACATCATCCTCTCTATTTCTTTTTCTATTAAGGTGTCAATTGGATTTGGATGTTCAAAATATTCTCCTAATTATAAATTTAAAGATTTAGTGTACCGATACACTCAGAATTTTTAAGTGTATCGATCAAACTTCTACGGTATACTTGTAAATTAAGGTGTACCGGTACTCTTGATTTATAAATCTATAAATTAACAATCATTTTATAAAATTAAGAGTTGAGTGTCGATTTTTATATTTTAGAAAATATTAATTTATAAGAAAAAACATCATTTCATAGTAAGAATCAAACTAATTTTTTTTTTACATTTTATCGTAAAAAATAATCAATATTCTTTATTGTGAGTAATAAAATTTACAATAAATAAATAAATTTTATCTTGCATACCCTTTCGGTAGTTAAGATTTATATATTATAACCGTAAATGATAGAAAATAATTTACTTTTTAAAAAATAATTCATTTAATCATTAATTTAAAGATTTAGTTATTAATATGAGTGTATCATAAAATTTGTGAACAATAATTTTATGTTACGCTCAAAAATATAACCCCCTACAAATACTATATGGTACAATGTGATAAGATGTATGCGTAAAATTATTTTATGTTGGAATCTATATTACAATTGAACTCAATTGAAGTTCTGTCCAAAAAAAACTCAATTGAAGTTATAATATAAGTAATTTTAGGGGGTTATGTATAAGTTTTTTTTAGGAGTTGGGGTTATATATAAGTAGTAAATCGGACTGAATATATGCGACTATAATTGTATTAATATGTTTAGCTGTTGCATTATTTATCAACAAGGAATGACAGAGACATTCTCTTTTAAACACTCATACTAAGACCATCTATAATGAGGAGTCTTTCCACTATTAAGCACCATCGTAAATAGGCACCCTCTTTGTGACACCAATGAATATGATGCTTTTATATATAGGCATCCTCTCTCCTATTACTCATGGGTCCACGCGTACAATTAATTCTATTATATATATATATATATATATATATATATATATATATATATTTAGTTATTGTATTATTTTGGTATTAAAAAATAATTATATAATAGTTGTAAATAATAGTTGAATTTGATTCCTTAAAAAAAATAGTTGAATTTGAATTTGCTTGTAGCATAGCCGTTGCAAATTTTAGTTGACATTTCTTGTATTCAATTACTCTTTAAAAAAATTGTACTTAATTACCTTATTTTTTCCATTATTTATTTTATATTGTCTTTTTAAGTTTTAACTTTTTCTTGAATTATTAATAAAAATAAAATAAAAATGTTCGTTTTTTAATAATTTATAGTTAAATTATTTCAATATTTTAAAATTGTATAATTATGAATGACTATAAAAATTATTGTTAAAATGTAATGATATAGAATTATTGCTGGGACCAAATTAATAATTATTTTGAGGTGCTGAGTTGGAGAGATTGTGTGTTTATTACGTATTATTTATAAAATGAACGACGTGTACAATTGGGACCCATTTAAGCAATCAAATGGGGTGCTGCATTGTGGATGGTCTAACACTTTTTCATTTATTAGATGAAGTTAATATATGTTTTACCACTTTAAGTGGAACCTATTTCTAAAGTGTCAGACTCACCTTAATTTAAACCAATAAAAAAGTAAGTGTTTCAGAGAATGTTGAAAAGAGAGTTTCACTGCCACTACTCTTTATCAAAATTGCTAGAAAAAATATACTACACAAGTGCTCATGCCATTAATTAGACTATTCCAAAAAAGTCTTTGCATCTCAAAAACAACACGCCTGAGAAAGAGCATTTATATGCCGGTGTCTCATTATACGTTTAATATAGCCAAGCAAGGATTGCCCTACTTAGTCAAAAATAATAAGAGACCTCTTCAAGACAGAAGTATAACTAAGCAACGAACTGGGCTTCGGCCCTCTTTCATCGTATAAAGAAAAGTAACGAACAATGAAATGAATTTTTTTTATAAATGATATTTTTAAAATATAAAAGTCGACACATAATTTTTGATTTTATAAAAATTATCGGTAAATTATAGATTTAAAAAATACCGATACACCTTGTTTCAGACCGGTTAGAAGGCCAATTCTGTAATGATAGGTGGACAAAATGTCTACCGACCTAAGGCACATTGTCTGAAAGACCATACCAAACAGTATGGCTTGCCCCACTAGAATGTGCCCCCATGCATCAGGCACTGTACACGCGTCCCTCAGCAGACACGAATAAGGTGTCGTATCACACGAAGACAGTTATTTCTCACGCGCGCTTATTTAAGGGTGACCTGTTTCACATTCAACATATGATTCACTTTCCCACACTTTCTTACACACTCCTCTCATTTTCCATACTGACTTGATCGTCGTAACGCTAATGTACCCGCAAGCACCTTTTGTCCCACAATGAGATTTCTTCACCACGGTATTGGAGCACCGTGATGTTTCCGTCGTCATCATCCATCCTCATCGGACATATCAGACCTCATTTTGCAAGTGCATTATAAAAATTTCCAATTTTTTTTTTATGAAAATATAACAATGTACCATAGTTGTAAAATATTACCGCCACGATCTAAAATTTCAGACCCGTCCCCGAGGCAAGTTGAAGTTTTAAACCTGCCATCACTAACTAGAAATATGATCACAGATACAAATAATATATTATACAAAAATGCACATAAATCAATATTTTTAATAATGATAATCATTCTTTTTATTTCCATTTCTACTTTTTTTTCTTCATTGGTGAATGTGCATAAACCATTTACACTTGTTAAAGTGATTATATTGTTGGGTCATGAGAGGAGTCTAAGAGACCGTCCACATCGAGGCTAGAACAACCACACAGGTAAGAGAGACGTCACACTCTTACCCAAAACCTTAAGGTTATGAGTTTATGGATCTTCTTACTTATAAGTGTTTAACCTTTACCTTTCTAACCGATGTGAGACATATAACTCACACTTGCACACAACACTCTCCCTCAAGTGTGAGTCCATCAATTCATCATGCTCCTCCCTCAAGCGAAAGCTCTAGCTTGCTCGTATCGCCGTTGCTGGTATTTGGACTTATACAGTATCTTGTTGAGGCTCTTTGCAACTTGTCAAAGATACAAGTATACATCAAATTGCAGATGATAGTGGAACCATGGTTGCCGGTCAGCAATTTGACGTATTAACGTAGTCACTACATATTTAGCCGATATATCAAGATCGGACAAACTAGAGTTCCAGAGCTTGTTATTTTTATTTAAAAAAATAATAATCAAAATTTGCATATAAAAAATACCAAATCTAAAATACGAACCCTCCGATCTTGATTGGCCACAACCGTTATGACTATGTAAATGAGTCAGTATGCAACCACAGAGAAACTTCTATCAAGTCAAGTTAGGGATGGTTTTATTACCGTAGGATATATTGTTGTTAGAAACTACTATCAAGTTGCAGATTTATTTTTGTTCTAACTGCAGATATATTTTATTGTGGTCAAAAAGAGTTATATTGGCATGATGGAATCATAATCATAATAATATAGAGTAACCTTGACGTGGGTTTGTTTGAACATGTCGTACACAAGAAGCTGAAATGTTTGGACCACGACCCATCGCCCAACCTCAAGTCAACTAGTCTTTTACATATATTCCCTTTTTTCAATTGGTCCAGCAAAAGCTGAGGAATGTAGATTGCTTAGTTTTTTGTTAATTGTATTAGTAGAAAAGGTAATGGTAGCTCGAATGGCAAATCTTTAGTTGTGAGGATTCATTGGTCGATTAATTTGGATTAGAAGATGGTGGTGAAGCACTCTTATCGGGATGTTAATCAATGCTCAAATGCCTTGACTAATATTGGGTGTTCCTTTGATGGAGGAACAATTTTTTGCGAATCTTGTCTTAGTAATCTAAGTCACATGATGATAGCTGATGTAATAGGGATTTTGATCCCTCGTTTGGCCTTTTTTTTTTAATGCATTTGTTTGACCTTTTTTTTTATATATACATCGATATGGTTGAACCTCCCATTATTTCAAAGTCGGATCCTGAGGTCTATTCTGTTGATGTTGCAGAATATTTTGTTCCTAAAAAGAAATATAAAGATCGAGAAGAGATGATTAATTGGACTTGTTATCAAACAAGAAATGCATGATTTATGCTTATAATAGATAAACTTGATAGTGGTTCGGTCGTAGAAAACTAAAGCATGTGTTGGGTTGAGAAAGAGGCGGTGAATATAAAGGAACACATAAGAAGTTGATACGAGAAGACGTAAGTTTAAGGAAATGTGGATGGCATAGTGGATGTGGTGATGGCACATAAGGTTGTTGTTATGTCGTCTTTGGTTGTGGTGGCAGTGGTGATGACACCTCAATGTCAACATCAACATCTTGAGCATGTGAAGTAGAACCTTCCGCTCCCTCACTCCGACCACGTCCACTCGCTCTCTTTCAATATAATTGTGCAATTTCTCCCTGCCATGTCTCGTCCTCCCAACATCATCATCGGCCATATCTATAATGAAGGATCAAAATCAAAATGTTATTCATTCTAGCATTTTTTTCAAACACTTGAAACATATTCAAACAAACATTACAAATTAACATTCCAATTGCATTAACAAAGCTTAAACATATTCCTAAATCATAGCATTCAATCAATATAAACAAACAAATACATAATCATTCATATTGCATCAACAAACAACATTAAACTTATCTATTCCATCAACAACACTAAACATTCAATGATAATACAAATGAGGCAAAAGAAAAGTGCAATGGAATATGTTTGATTGGGAATCAAGAATTAGGTGAAAAGTAGCTTTAGAGAGCAAATTAAGTGTTTTAGAAACTTTGAAACAAAATAAAACGTGACAGGAAAGCTCCATGTTCTGTCATATAAAACATGTCATCCGAGAGATAACTCACGAATCCCAGTGAATGCGAGATAACTCCAAAAGGCGGGAGATATCTCCTGAATGTATATATCAGGGGGAAAATTGGAATTTTAAGGGACTAAGAAATATCGAGGGCCTAAAAAGAAATTCTCACATTGAAACTTTGTGCACCCCTTCACATGGGTAATTGTGTTCCTCAACTTGAGTGTCCAACTTGAGTGGACACACGTGTGTGCGGAAGCTTGGAAAGTGCAAATTTGGAACCAAATCCTCAATGTCATGTTATTGCTAGTATAAGATAATAGGATTTTGATGTTTCTGCGGATTGATTCTCCAAATTTTATAGTTATATTGTTTTTTTAAACCAACCTGGATGGAATGCAAGAAAATAAACGTGAAATTTGTAGCATAGTAGCGTAGGTCTTCCTTTCTTTAATTTCCTACTTTTGTATTGCGTGAGCGTGACACTCTGTGATAAGCAGGCATTATGTTCCAATCGGTACTGCTGTTGGTCTCTCAGTAATCAAATCATGCAATCAATATATTTGACCCCGGCAGATAAAGAAATAACCATATACATTTCATTTCATATAATACATTTGGTATTTGGACTTGTACAGTGTCTTGTTGAGAGGCTGTTTACTACCCCTCCGGTCACATTATATACCAAATACATATGGTATTTAATGAACCTAAAAATGAGTGTTAATGTGACCAGAGAGAGTATACAAGTATACATCAAGTTGTACATGATAGTGGAACCAGGATTCTCAGTCAGCAATAATCAAAATCTGCATATAAAAAATACCAAACATGAAATATGAACATCTCATCTCGATATATCGGTCACAACTCACAAATGTGGTTGTTAAAAATGCTTGGATCTCATCCCAAAAGATAGCTCAAAGGAGGAGGGGACTCAAGCATATTTATATGGAAACTTGAGCAATGTGGGACATACAACAAACTTCAACACCCACCCTCACGCCTGGCGTGGGCCTGGGTCCAATTCCCACATCGCAATCCTTAACCCAGCTCTGATACCATGTTAAATATGCTTGGATCTCATCCCAAAAGTTAGCTCAAAGAAGGAGGGAACTCAAGCATGTTCATACAATCGATTGTCTGGGAACCTCAACGATGTGGGACATACAACAAACTTCAATAGTGGTGACTATGTAAATACGTTGAATAGGTTATTGTTGTTAAAAATTACAACCAAGTTGTAGATTTTTTTTTTTGTTCCAGTTGCAGATATATTTTATTATGGTCAAAAAAATTATATTGGCATGATGGAATCATAATCATAATCATAATAATTAATGGAAAGTAACCTTGACGTGGGTTTGTTTGAACATGTCCAACTCCAGCAGCTGAAATGTTTGGACCACGACCCATCGCCCAACCTTAAGTCAACTAGTCTTTTGCATGTATTCTTTTTTTCTATTGGTCCAACGAAATCTGAGGAATCATTCAAAGTATTGTTTTTAGGATTTTTCTATCTGGTCCAACGCATAAGAGTTGGTAGATAATTGTAGACAGCAAAGTCTGCTACAACTTTGCTGATTACTTTGAGATTAAAACCTTAAAAGTATCATTATCATTATAAGATAAAAAGTAAAAAAGAAAAGGGCTATAGAACATTTGGGTTAGGAGGCAGTTGAAAATGTATCCAACAACTGAAGAACTAAATTGATTGTATATTGATCTGGCTCCTCTAAAGTGAACAACTCACTTTAGAATGTAAAGTGAGTATTATCAACCAATGATAAATAAATCAAAGGTGAAGTTTACATGTACATTATAACAAATTACGTGTTCGTTGAAATAACAACTAATTTTTCTCTCTTTTCAAATTACTCACTTATGAGGAGCCAAATTGATTGTATACATACTTCGAAGAATGATAAGAATCATGAATGGTTGAAAAACCTTAACATTTACAATGATGATGGCAATGTACTATTCTTCCTACTGATGCAATTTATGATGGAATCCTCTTGAACCTCTAGACTGATAAAGCTCCAACCTACTCTTGGCTTCTTGCAACAATTCTTCAAGGGTTTCATCATGTTGCATGAATGATTGCTTGGATGCCCATTCAAGCACTCCAAGCACCTCAGCCAGAGCAAGTTCCTCGCTATCCGGCACGTGCAATGCAATGTAAGAGAGCAGAACCAATGCTGGAATCTGAACCATTTGCTCTCCAAAATACACAAGCTGAATCAAGTGTTTTGCCCCACCGGCACTGATAATTGCCTTGGAGTGATCAACATGAAGGTAGTTTTCATTGCCGGCAAATTTCCTAAGCGCGATTGATGCCTCCCTGGAAACCTCTGCCTCTCTTTCATCAAGAAGTTTTACCAATGGACCGATCATCCTTGTCTCAGTAGCCTTGAATGTCCTTGCCAAATTCCCAATCGCTTTGACACACGGTATGAGAAGATCCGAATCTGCTTTCTCAATTATCTTAAGCACTTGATCAACAACTGCTTTGCAGGCAGGTGAGTTAGGCTTGAATGCAGATTTCCTCAATTCAGCATCTTTCTCAGCCACCGCAGTAATCTCCATCAATGCCATTGCGGAATTGTATTGCACAGCCTCTGGTCCTTTCTCAAGCAAAACAGCAAAACACAACAAAGCCCTTGATTCCGTAATGCTTCGACAAATCGCCACATTACCTTTAGCCAAATGCCATAGAGCTCTTGCTGCCATTTCCTTCATACTTGCCTTTGTCTCAGCATCTTCAAATTCCCTTCCCTTCATGTTAATCCCCGAATGCGAATAATTTCTCTGATGATTATTATGATTTCCTTGCTTCCCACCATCATTACCATTACCATTACCATTACCATTACCAAGTCCATTACCATTAGGAGTATTGGAATTGGCCAAAATGTTCTGATTTTGATTTGCTTCATTTCCTTCATTGGGCTGCTTGGAAGCAGCATGAATTGCCATAGTACTTGTGATCACTCTATGCAGATTTCTTGGTCTTTCACCTAATGGATGATGCGATACACGACCATGTTTATTGCCACCAACAACAACACCACCATCTTCATTTTCAGTTCCCTTCTTGGGATTAAGATTAGAGCTGGAATTATTATTATTACTAGCCATAACAACAGCGGCGTGAATTGAATTCGCTTTCATACTAACAATAGCATACTTACTATGTTCCTCAACAGTTTCAAAAGCTAAATGACCAAGAAGCAACCTAATAATATTATGCTGAGCAAAAAGTTCCTGACATTTAGGATAATTAGCAGCAAGTTCAGAAACAGCCCAAGCAACAACACCTTGAACTTTCATAGGACCTTCTTTAAGAATTTTCGCGAAAACAGAACAAACACCAACATGTATCATATGTTCAACGCTCTCCGCGTCACGCCCAAGCAGACCAATAGCTCTAGCAGCATTCTCTTGTCCATCAGCTTTCCCTTCCTTGATCAGCTTCAAAAGTGGACCAACCCCACCTTCTTCAATTATAAGCTTCCCGTATCGGTCACTACCTCGTGCCAATGACACAAGCGAAGCAGCTGCATCCGAACGAACTTCTTGTGAACCGGTGAATAACATAGCGATCTGCTCCCATATAAAACATAATATAGGTTCATTGGCTGCTATTGGTGGCAGTCCAAGATACTCACCCCCGCGATCATCAGCGGGGGCAGATACTCGAAGAAGCCATGAAACATCACCAATAGAGTTTTCTAGATGGGAGGATGTTTTACGGAAGGCTGCAGCTGGTATGATGGTGAAGACACGTTTCATGAGACCATTAGCACGACATTTTAGGACTAATGAAAGTGCTTTATCGAGAACTTGTTCTGTTTCTTCGATGATCCGTTTTGTTGGACGTTCGTAGAGATCGGAACTAGCTCTTGCTGCTTGCCGGAGAAGCGTAGCGAGTTTTTCTGTTTTGGATTTGAGCTCAGAACATTCTTGTTTGAATGAACTTGCTTCATCTGCTGCTTTTGTTACTTGGTCTGCTAGCTGGATCGGTTTTGCTAATATTTGTTTCACTATGTCACCCATTTGATGTTGGATGAATTCAATCTTTGATTGGATCAACTCGATTTGTTTGGTTTGGTTTGGTTTGGTTTCGACTTGTGTTTGTGTTATTTAGTTGATAAGAATAAAAGAATGTGTTGTGAAGAAGATGGTGTGTGTATAAATGAATGGTGTCAAATACAGATTCCTAACAAGAGGGTTGAATTGAAGATGTCTAAAGAATGAGGTGGAAGGGATTTTTACGAGGTCAAACGCGCTTCTTCACTGAGATTTTAGAGAATAGATTATTGTGGAAGACAAAGCAAAGGCAAAATAGATTCCACAGCCCCCAAACTCCAGTTGGCATCTATCCTATAAATATTGAGTTTGGAGTTCCAATCAAATTTTTCATAACATATATGGGATGAGCGAGTGAAAAGACTAATTTGTAGTAAATTACTACTAGACAAAATTTTGAGTATAGGTCCACATGGTTCCTCAACAGGTAGAATGGTCCCATCTGAGTTTGGACTTGCAACATTTTCAAAACATCTAGAAAATTGAAGTATTAGTCTAGGCATTTGCATGTAGAGAAGGATATTTGATTTATACAAAAAATTGATGATAAAAAAAAAACTAAACTCTTTTTTTTTTTAAATATAAATAAAAAGTCAAATGCATCTTATCAAAATGTGAATCACATACGTTTGATTTTTGTATATAGTTAATATAAGATGAAGTCACATATGCAAGTCAAAAAATATTTTGATAAATTAATATGTGATAAGTTAGTAAGCATAATGATTCATAGTCTAGAGAAATATGATTTATTTATTTTTCAAATTGATTAAAAAAATATATATTGCGTCCACGGGTTTTAAATATAAACAAAAGTCAAATGCGTTTAGTCTAAATTTGGATTAGATACATTTTACTTTTTGATTATATTTAAAATCGGATGGAATTACTATAAGTCAAAATGGACATTTTTTTAAGGGTCAAAATGGACATTTTGTTAAATGAATATGTGATCTGTTTACATTAATGTCACATTATTACGAAGGTTGACCATTCATTTTGTGTGGCATATCATAGTGTATGCAAAAAATAGTGAATTACAGTCTTGGATTCGAATCCAACATTGTGTATGTAGAAACATTAAAACTCTTAGAGAGGAATAGTGATTCTTTTAGGGGAGTAGTGATTTTTTTTTGTTACAAAGAGGACTGAATCCCAGAATAATGTTTACATATTTTAATACATAGCTCATTGATTGGCAAAAAAATAATAATTTTTGTGATAAGTTAGTAAGCATAATGATCCATAACTTATCCATAATTGATATTTAATGTAAAACACAAGTTTACTAACTTATCCATAATTAATGGGTTTTGCTAACCAGTGTCCTAAGAACATTGGTTAAGGAATCCACTAATGAAAATTTTGTCTTGGAAATATAAACTTTTACATTTATATTAGCAATAATCACACCACTTTTTTATACAAACTTACTAATTTTGTGATAAGTTAGTAAGCATAATGATCCACAATAACTTATCCATAATTGATATTTAATGTAAAACACAGGTTTACTAATTTTAACACTTTAACCAATATTTCAATGGCACTCATTAGCATTCTCCATCCATAATTGATATTTAATGAAAAAATATACTCAACTATGCACATTAAATGTTTTTGAATTAAATGAGAAATATATTAGAAAAAGGAAACTGTACATGTGTTCTTAGGCACATGTTAAAAATTCAAAATAAAAATATATCATTTAGAAGTTATTTTTAAGGAATATGCCTTAGAAGTTATGCACTCAACTTTTTAAGTCAAAATTTTGTCCTTTCAGTTAAAATTTTTACTTTTAAGTTCTTTAATGGTGTATAAGTTAACACAACCCTTAAAAAAATAGCAGTAAATAATTCAAAAGTAGTTATCTTTTGGTTGTAATAGGGATCAAGATTAAAAGTAGGGTATATTAGAAAAATAGCACTAAATGTTTTCTTTTTCTTTACGTCAACATTTTTTGTTACGCATAATCTTTTTAACAATATTGCATTTGTTGAATAAAGTATAGTTTGATTAATTTATTGTCAAAAACAAAATTAAAATAACATAAATTATTGAATATAAGACTTGTATAATTTAGATAGCAATAAAACTTTTTTTTTATACAGGAGATTGCATAAAACATGTTGCTCTATATTTGGACAGTGATGTTAAAGCACCAATGGCATGCAATATGCATAATTGTTGCATAAGATTACATTACATTTCACTTATACTAATTTCCCAATACTTTACAGGGAAATCTGCAGTGATCAATGGTCAAAAGGACAAATTTGGTGGCATCACTAATAAAAAAACAAAGTCAGGAAACCGGACAAAGTTGCTGGAAAACGTGGTGGCAAATCAACATTATAGTGTTTTTTATTCTATGTTATTTTGCAAAAGAAATCAACATTAGTGTTGCTATTATCTACTTTAATTAGCATAAAGTATGAATGAGACAATTACAAACAAACATATATGTACATATATCCTAAAGTCCACATAGATTATTAGCCTATGTCGTGCTTAGTGTTCCATCTTAAATTTGAAAAGCCCTCCTCATTGGTACAACCTTTCGTGGAAGCATCCTCTTCTGGACTATCTACCTGAAAACTACAAAGGAATAGTTGTTGTCTATGAATGAGACATTGCTGAATTTAAACATTTCCGTATGTCAAACTTTACAAAACTTTACGGTTCAAGTTCAAAAACACATGTGGATTACAAAGCTTTACGGTTCAAGTTAAAAAACACATGTGGATATAAAGCATAACACATAGAGGCTAATCATTATCACTGAAATCTTTATGAGCACTCATCATTGTCCTCAACCAAAATCATCCTCGGGTAAATCAAATTAACATAGAAGGACAAAACTTAGGTTGCATTTGATTTTCCTTTGGTATAAACTGATTATCACTTAATTGATTTATATAAGGATTACACTTAACATTCCAGAAACCGGAACAATGTGAGACTCCAAATAAACAGCGAATAATTTTCAATACCACACTCATGTCTAGGGTGATCGTGAGTCCAATTATCATGTTGCAATCATTAACATGGCTCCGATATAATGGTAAATGGATTTGGATCTCATCTTAAAATCTAATTTAAAGGATGAGAGTACACAATCATATATTTATACCCTCAATAGTCTAAAAACTGAAATAATGTGAGACTTCAAACAAACAACGAACAATTTTTAAATTGTATGAAATATTTTTTTTTCTTTCTAGTTGTCAAATGCAAAAAAAATTTCAGATGTAAAATAACTCTAACAAGTGCAAATATAACTATATTATTTATTCATTTAGATAATTGTATAAATTTATGATTTTACACGGTTAGTTAAACTTAAGTTGTCATCCCCAACTCGTATAGGGGATTTTCGTCCCATCTCTCTCCTTGGGTCCCTCTATAAGTTGGTGGCCAAAATTTTGCTGAGTAGGTTGGCGCCAGTTATGAATAATCTGATCTCTACCAACCAATCTGTTTTTGTTAAAGGTCGCCGGCTTGTGGATGGGGTGGTTGCAGTGAATGAGGTTATTGATGTTGCTAGAAAATCCAAGAAGGAGTGTCTTATCTTTAAGGTGGATTTTGAAAAGGCCTGTGACTCCATCAGTTGGAACTTCCTTGAGTATATGATGGTGAGATTAGGGTTCAGTGGGAGGTGGCATAGTTGGATTCGTGCCCGTGTTTTTCGTGGTAAGCTCTATGTCCTTGTTAACGGTAGTCCTACTGAGGAGGTGGACATTCAGAGAGGGCTGAAACAAGGAGGCCCCCTTGCTCCGTTTCTTTTTCTTCTGGTTGTTGAGGGGTCAAGTGGTTTGGTTAGGTCCGCTGGGTTCAAGGTGGCCAATTCCGGTCTGCCGATCTCCCATCTTCAATATGCTGATGATACCTTATTCGTGGAGGAGGCTACCATGGAGAACCTTTGGGTCCTTAAAACCATTCTTCGATGTTTTGAGTTTATGTGTGGTCTCAAGGTCAACTTCTTTAAGAGCTTTATCATGGGCGTTAATGTGGGGGCGGATTTCATTGGTCTTGCTGAGCGTTTCCTTTACTATCGGGTAGGTTTGGTTCCTTTCACTTATCCTTGTCTCCCTGTTGGTGTTAATCCCCGCCTTGAGAAAACTTGGCAACCGCTCCTTCAGTTACTTGCTAGTAGGCTAGGGTCTTGGGGCAATAAGTATGTGAGTCTTGGGGGTAGGGTGGTCCTCCTGAACTTTGTTTTCAACGCAATTTCTACCTTTTATATGTCTATCATGAAAATGCCTACTATGGTCTGGAAGAAGATTGTTCGCATTCAAAGGGAGTTTCTTTGGGGTGGAGTTAAAAGAAGCAAGAGTATCCCTTGGGTCTCCTGGTTGGTGGTTTGTAAGCCGAAGAGTGAGGGCGGCTTGGTGTGAGGCACCTTCGCCAAGTTAACCTTGCTCTTTGGGCCAAGTGGCATTGGAGGTTTTTGGAGGGGGATGGGGGTATTTGGAGAGATATCATTTTGGCTCGTTGTGATGTGTGTCATCCCTCTCCTCGCCTTAGTAGGAGGCCCTCTGGTGTTTGTGGGATGTCCTCATGGTGGTCAAATATCTACCTTTTGGGGGGTGACAGGGAGGCTACCGGGGACTGGTTCTTGAACGGGGTGACTAGAGTTATTGGTAATGGTCGCTCGACGCTGTTTTGGCATGATCTATGGTGCGGTCCGACCCTCCTTAGAGATAGCTTTTGCCGCCTCTTTCAGTTATCCGTTCACCCTGATGGTAGAGTGGAGAATTTAGGAGTGTGGAAGGGAAATGTCTGGGTTTGGGATCTTAGGTGGAGAAGCTTTTTAATTGTATGGGAAACTGGCCTGCTTAATGACTTGCTTGTGGTGGTGACCAGACACCCGGGTGTGGATAGGAAGGATGCGTGGTCTTGGACCCTTAGCACAGATGGTTCTTACACGGTGAAGTCGGCGTACTCATTCCTTATTAAGGGTTTGCCGGCTATGGGAGCCCTTCAGGGGGTTACCTTGCAGGTTGCTGCCAAAGTTTGGAAATTGTGGCCTCCATCGAAGGTGATCGTCTTTTGGTTGCAACTTCTTCTTGTAAGAACTCCTTCTAGGCTTATGATGAGTAAAACCGCAAGTGCACAGTTCTACCGAAGCAGTAAAAAGAGTATCGTTCCGACTGGGAGTTATGAATTCAATTAACTTTTAATAATGATTAGATGAAAGTTTCAAAGGTTAAAAAGTTTGGATTTTTAATTGAAAGAAAATAACAATAATAATAAAAGTTGTCTTGGGATTATTGGTTCAT
>Ga0228710_1000824_pt1 | contig 43105 bp, 32 predicted proteins | sample MedpolnodulmetaG_FD_177995 | JGI IMG/M metagenome (GOLD analysis project Ga0228710, IMG submission 177995) | Root nodule microbial communities from Medicago polymorpha collected in Santa Monica, California, United States - pink nodules | ecosystem: Host-associated > Plants > Roots > Nodule... | reverse complement strand
ATATATATCCCATAGACCGTATAAAAAAAATCAAGTCAATAGTAAAAAAAAAATTGTTTAAAAAAAAAAGCATAACGGTTTTTTTTTAGGGGGTAGTTTTTTTAAATAAAAAATGATATTAAAGGTGAAAAATGGAAGAAAGTATTAAAAGCTATAAGCTTAAAAGCTAATTAAAATAGCATCTAAAAAAAATGAGTGCACATTGTCAAATAAATCATCTAATATAGGGCGGAGGGAGTAGTGAGAGAAGTTTATTACCGAACGCATTTTTTTTTTAAACAAACTTGTAAGATAGTCTAATACGCTATAAGCTTGCTTATTTGCTTCACCGAACATAAACTTAATTGTTGGAGTTGTCGAGAAGAATGTTGTGGGGTGAACGTAACATTTAAGATCTCTAACCTTCAAACAATCCAAACAAACAAAAAAGAAAGATCTTGAACGATAAACTATCAAATAGTTGTTGCAACACGACTATAAGTTGTTGTTGACTAAAAGAAGTTTGTTGTATCACTGCATGGTCGCTAGCATTCATAAGTTTGTTGGAGCATCTATTAAGATCTCTGTTTATCACTCCTTTTGGCAATCCTCTGTTAACTCTTCCCAAATTTGGCGTGCTATTTTTTAAGCTTGGTCGGATGTTGAGTGAAAGTTATCTTTGGCAATTTGAAATAGGAAAGAAAGATACTCGGTTTTGGAGGAATTGTTGGATTACTGGTGGTGGTACTCTGATGTAATTCCTTTTGGGCAAGATGAATTCCTAGTTTCCTTTGTTGAAATAGCAGTTGGAACATGGATAGGTTGCAGACTATTCTTCCTCATGATCTTTGTATGAGGATCGAAAGTAATCGGCCCCCACACCAAGAGAAAGAGAATCGGACCCCTTATGTAGATGACCAATTCTCATTAAAAACAACTTACAAAGTTTTGGATGAAAATTCTCAAAATGTTGTTGAAGATCCAAATCCGATTTTCACCATGACTTGAGATTGGAAAGGTCCAAATGATATCGTTTTGTTTCTTTAGAAGTTGGCTCATGGTAAAATTTTCACAAACGTCGAATAGAAGAAACGTAATATGACAAATATTACTATTTTCTGGGATAACCTTAATAAAGTTTTGTTTGAATGTGATTCCAAGTTGCTTGTTTATATGGTCAAGAATATAATTCTAAACTCTAACACATCTACCCTCCAACCTCTACTGAAAGAGGTTCACTCTCTCATCCATATTTCTGAGGGGAGTACCTCTCTTTGCCATATTTTCAGAGAAGCCAATCGTTGTGCTAATTTCCTATCCAAAGAAGGTTTGAACGCTTCCTTGCATTATTCGGTCTTAGATGACATTTCGCCTTTATCTACTTAATAAACTAGCCTTTCTCGACAAAAAGAAAACGACATTTCGCATTAATTAGCTGTTTTACTTCAAAATGATTGTAAAGAGTAAAACACTCTTTATCTAGTTAATAAACCAGCCTTTCTCAACAACAAAAACTAGTAAAATCAACTCAGTGGATATATAATCCAAGGATCGAACTCACATCTTAAACTTAATACAGAAAGAAAAGAACCTTACTACCATTAGGCTAACCTCATTGATCAATCAGTGTGGTTCAAGTAGTGATTAACTAGTTGATAGAGTAGAGAAGTTGACTCAATTGTAGTTGTTGTCAAGAAAATGTAGTAGGGTTAAGGCAATGATATTAACATCCCTAACCTTCAAACATAGCAAACGGAAAAGGACAGTCTTGAAGTAGAAACTTTGAAATAGTTGTCGCAAGTCGCAACATGGCTGTTAGTTTTTTTTTTTTGAAGTAAACATGACTACCAGTTGTTCATCGCTAAAAAAAGTTTGGTCAACCACTGCATCTTCACTAGCACTCATCGGATCTTCTCACCAGTTTTTCAAAGTTTTCCAAAATTACCCTTGCTGTTTGGATTATATAATATGAAGCAGTTCTGATTATATAATCCGAAATATGTTAATATATAAGGAAGAATCAGGATTTCTCTTATGTCAATAGTTGTGAATTTTTTTTTTAAAAACAATAAAACAAAGTAAAATATTATAACTGTCAAATATACACACACACCACTATAAAATTCTAAAAATCAAATAAAGCTAATGCAATATTTTTTTATTTTATTTTCTTAGAATATGAAGAAAAAAATTAAAAAAATGGTATAAATGATAGAATTTTAGATTTTGAGGGGCGAAGTCTAGTGAAGTCTCTTAAATGAGAGTCTTGTTCCTTGATTTTTTTATTTTTTTATGATTTTCTAGACAAGTTTCAGAACAATCTGATCAAATAGTCTGACCATCGGATTTTCGACTAGTACTCGACGGGAACATGTTTGAACCATATCGAGGACTTGTCATTACAAGAAAAATCAATTAATTGAACAGCACGCTAAATTACACATAGCTAATAACATCCTCTCACTACACCCCAAATCACTGTTCATGCTGCGCACAACCCTCTCCCCTTTTTTGAATATTTAAAGTCCTTGTTTACCATTAAAACTTTCAAAATAGTCTTCCTTAAGAAGAGCTCTAGTTTCTCTTTGGCTATGTTTGAATTGGTGGAGAGTGATGGAATGGAATGGAATGGAGTGGGATATATCCACATCCCATTGTTTGGTTATGTAAAAAATTAAAGCTAAAGTGCACTTTTCCCCCCTAACTTTCAAAAACTTGCAATTTTGATCCCCTAAGTACAAAAACTATAATTTTGGCCCCTTAAGATTTAGCCCCTTTGCATTTTTGGTCCTTTTGACCAGTTAATGCCTACGTGGCACGCCACGTGTGTAATTATTTAATTAAAAAAACATAAAATCATTTTTTAAATTAAACAAATGAAAAATTAAATTAATAAAAAAAATAAAAAATAAAAATTTAAAAAAAATTAAATCTCAATCTTTTATTTCTTCTTCATCTTCATTTCTTCCTCTCAATCCCAATCCAACCAAAAACACTAAATTAACAACATGTGATGCAGAGAAGGGTAGGAGCACAAATTCATCATAAATTGGAACAATCATAATATTTCACAATTCCAATTTCTCCGATCTAGTCCTATACAGATTTGAGAATTTCCAAAACTTGCTCAAACGCTTCTTCAACGACCTAGAGTTAGAATTCAGGTTACAAGTCTTTCACGGCGGTCTCCGACGGTGGCATAATCAGATTTGCGGCGGTGGTACAGAAATACGGAGCTGGTAATCAGATTTGCGGCGACGGTGTTACAGATTTGCGGCGTAATCAGATTTTGAGCTAGAACACACGCCGACGGTGATGGTAAAATCAGAAATACGGTGCTGGTAAAATCAGTTGTTTGATGTTGCAGACTAGGATTAAAATCCTAGGACCACGCAAAAAGCTTCAAAAACCAGTGTTTAAAGACCATGAACTCACCGATCTTACCCTTCTAAGGTCTTCAATGGAAGAGAAGGTAAATTAATAGAATCCCTTTCCAATAGCAGTGACACCCCATCTGCCAAGAGATTTCCAGAGAATCATCAATTTGGAACGCAAACTGTCAACGGATAGTGGTGAAGAACCTTTGGGAAGAATAACCCTCCCCTGCAAACCGTGTTTGCATTCATCCATTCCAGCAAGATATTCATCTTCTGGAATTTCAATAGCAACATTATCCCCTTTCAAGCAGGGCTGAGGAAGCGGCACATCGCAGACATTGCCAACCACCTGTGCAAAGGATTTTAATTGGGCTTTTGGTACAAGGCTGGAATTGGGAACATGTTTAGGGTTAGAAAGAGTGGACACGGGTTTATGGTTAGTAGATGTAGGTGAGTCTGTGGAAGAAATTAAACAGGGCCAAGGGACAATGAAAGGGTTGTTGGATGTTAAAGGCATGATCGGTGTTGAGAAAGGATGGGTTATGGTAAGGAAAGGAGATGATGAACAGTAACAAGATCTATACTAAATCGCCAGAGCATAATACAATCCCCCCTCTCCAGATTGTTTTAGAGAAAGGAAGGAAGAAGATGCCATATTTCCTTTACTTTGTTTATATTTGGGTTTTTTTTTCTTCTTCTGAGTCTTTTATTTATTTTTTAATTTAATTTTTCATTTATTTAATTTAAAAAATGATTATGAGTTTTTTAATTTTTTTAATTAAATAAATAATTACACACGTGGCATGCCACATAAGCGTTGACCGGTCAAAATTGGCCAAAAGGACCAAAATTGTAGTTTGGTATATAAAGGATTCAAGTCAGTGAAGACTATTGGCCAAAAGAGGCTAAATCTTAAGGGGCCAAAATTGTAGTTTTTGTACTTAGAGGGCCAAAATTGCAAGTTTTTGAAAGTTAGGGGGGTAAGGTGCACTTTAGCCAAAAATTAATGGAATGGAATGGAGTGTGATGAAACTCATTCCATCCCATACCACTCGTTTAATTAATTTTTCATTCCCCCCAAATTGGGAGGTATGGAATGGAACACTCTAATAATAAAATTACAATTTGATCCTTATTTTTCATTCCAAGTTTTAGCGTGCACCATTCCCTCTATATTTTCCTTCACTTCTTATTCCAGCCTGCTCTCATCTTCTGTTGCCTCTTCATTGTTCATCTCTACCACTTCTTTTTTGCAACTATTCACTCCAACAAGCTAACTCATATTTCTTTATCTTCATATTTGATGCTTCTTATAATTTTTTAACCAAGATTTCTATTGTTATTTCTTGTTATTTATGAACCCAAATTTCTTCTTCTTTTCCCAAATTAATTGTGATGTTTCTTCTTTTTTTCCCATCTTATTCATGTTTGATGTCTTTCTTCTAATTTCCGAACCCTCTATTATGGGTGGTTAGTGCTAGCTTTACCAGCTTTACCTATAAATTTTGCTTGTAGCAGATTTCAATTAGCTTGTAGCAGACATGGTACAGCGTGATATTGCTCATGTTGTCTACTTCTTTTGAGTAGCTTGATATATAAAGGATTCAAGTCACTGAAGACTATTGAATTTTTCTTAATGAAATTGCATGTGTTGGTGCTACTCACAAATCATGCTAAAATAACAACATATTGATTGAATTGAGTGGAGAATTGAACTTTTTTTTATATAAGGGTAAAATTGGAATAACAAAGATAAACTCGTTCTGTTCCGTTAACTTTCCAAACAATGGAATGAAAAATTAGTTCTGTTCCATCATAAAGTATCCAAACAATGGAATGAAATCTTTATTCCATTCCGTTCCGTTCCATTCTGTTCCACTCCGTTCCGTTGGTTTTCACTCATCCAAACAGAGCCTTTAGGATTTGAGTTTTAGATTCCAATTTTCAGAGTTGCGCGAGATAAATTATGTTACATAGTCGATTTAACCTTCAATAATTCAATTCCACCTTGTTATCTTGAATTTCTATCCAGTTAGAGATTGATTGAGCTCCTTTGTTTCTGTATTCTGTTATAGGAAGAGGAGGACAAGGTGGTTGTTGAGGATCAGAAAATTGTTAAATAAAATACAACAAAATGCTGCACAAAATCGTGGAAAGCACGAACAAATTAATTTAGGATACGCTTAAAAATCAATGAATTGAACAGCACGCTACATCTTTCACACTGCATAAGTGGAATTTAGTGGGGAAGGATTTTTCCTTCAGATGCTGATTTATCAAAATTAATTTTCCAATTCAATGTTATATTGAACCTTTCATCCTAGAGCATCAGTGAACTTCCACGTTTAAATGTGACACAGGCAACCAAAATATTAACCTTGAACACTTTGCTCTGGTGAACCATGGTGCCTGAGAGAATCAAGGCTGAGGAAAAATTTCACCCCAGCAAGAGGTAATTAAAGCAATGAACAATAATAAAGTATAGTAATAAAAAACAAGGTTAAATTATGAATAGAAAGGCTTAGGTATATGGCCAACCTGCATTTTTGAGGAACCCTCCAGGAAACAACCGACGGTTTCTTTAAACTTGGAGGCAAGGACAAATAATGTTTCCAATCCTGAAGCATAATTCTGAGGTCGTGAAGCTTGCTATCCATACCAAAGCAACAATTTGCATGCATCGTACAAACTTGGTTTAAATCCCTACTTGGCTCACAAAGCCCACCAAAATTTGTTGTATCCAAAAATCTCATCTTCAGTCCAATATCAGCAATGAAAGGGTGAACTTTGATGAAGTTAAGGACATCTTGGTCATGGTATCCAGGATAGGTTTCTCGAGAAGAGTACCAGAATTTGTAAAATTCTATTGACCTATTATTGGACTTCACAAAGTTGAACCCTCCATTGGGCCTGTTCATTACATCATCAAAGCTACCTGTGAAATGATCACATGCTATCTGAAAATCTGCATCGAGGTGAAACCGCGGAAATGGGTCCCTAAACCACATAATATCAGCATCCTGAAAGAGGAACACCATAGTAAGTTTATAAACAAGAGAGCTTAGAAATCTATACAGCTTCTAATAAAGTCAGTTGTAGGAAGATATAATAATAACAGCAACAGTAAAGTGCATAACCATAAACTAAGCTGAATAAGACCATGAACCGGTATGGATGATCATCATGATCTTACCAGTTGAGACAATAATTTGGTAAATGTAATAAGTAATGACAAATGCACAAGCTAGTTATTATTGTTACAACAGTTCAACTGCAACTTTATGAAAGATCTTTGGGTTCAGCATACATTCAATTTTTACTGTGTCTCCACTGTAATGTCTGGAAATGAGGAAAAAAAAGGTAGAAGATGAAGAGGAAAGAACGATCTGTTTAATTATCAATAATAAACAAGGAATTATAATTCCCAAGATAAGGAAAAAAGCTTCCACTTTATTCATAACTTCCACTATCGAATTTTACATTTCCTTATCAAATTTTTTTAAAATTGTACCATGCTCCATAACTTAGCTAAAAAGATAAAATCAACAATATGCACTTACATTTCTATAATCAATATATTATTTACATGTGAAATGCTGACAAATTATATCATACTAGTGTGTTAACCCATACACCGCGCGGGGAGAAATTTGTCAAAATAATAAACTATATAATATACTGTAGTTACAATTTATTATTTAACGTGTTCAATTATTAACAATTGATTTCATAACAGAATAGAAATATTCCATCTGCAAAATAAAAATATGGAAAATAGAAAGAAACACACGACAAATAAACGCATAGTTTCTTGTCCCCTGCCATATTTTTTCTTCACTGTTTATCAAAACAATATTTTCTTTGAATTCATTTGCTTATATTAAACACCTGCCCCATCAATAAGATCCTTGGTCGCCAACTGAAGCAATATTTAATTTTAATCAAATTTAAATAGGCCAAGTTTATAAGTTTCTCAAATACATCCAAATAGGCCAAGTTTAAATAGGCCATTTTATGTGTGTATATATGCAACTTAAACACTTGTGCCATCGATAAGATCCTTGGTCATCAATTGAACCAATATTTAATTTTAATCAAATTTAAGTGTGACAAGTTTCTCAAATACATCCAAGTACACCGTTTTAACTTATAAAAAATTACATGTCTAGTTTCCTGGTTAAGATATAAAACTAATCATATAGTAAAGTTATGTGCTTCTGTAGTTGCAGAATACTCATAAGCCATAAAATCAATGTGGTGCCCTTTATGTGATGAGAATGACTCTAAATAATTATTTTTTTAGTCGACTCATATACACAAGCAACTCATTCACTCATTCGTGTGAATTTCCCCCATTAAGCACTATCTAGGAATATCCATCACAATAATAAACTTTTGAATTTTTTTATAGCTGATAAATTAAAAACAACCTTAAGTCTTACATAACTGTCTTTGTGAACTTGAAGAGATTATTGATGAAGAGAAGGAAAAAAACATACCGTAAACACGAAATTGTATCCCTTCTCAAGAACAGAACGCAGGAAATCAATCCTTCTCCACATCATCATCAAGTAGCTAGGAGTCATAAAGTATGCTTCTTCATGAAAGTCAGCTTCTTCATTAGCAAGAGAAAAGCAATAGGTATGTATAATCTGACAGCGTGCAAATGCCTTTTGATCCAATGCAATGATTACCAAATGGTTTAAAAGCCTACTGGTATGATCTCCTATCCTGAAGCTCTGAAGGAAAAGATCAATGACAGAATTTGGAGCTGCCCATGCTTCATTTAATGTGGTCAAGATAACAGTTTTGTCTTCCATGGCAGCATCGTTCAATATTCTTTCAAGTGGATATTCATTGGTAGTCTGCAGAAGAGAAGATTAAATTTACCTTTTTCATGGACAAATGCACAGATAAACCGCGACAGTAAAATAAGTAATCCCTCCATCGGGGCAGCAGATCAGCGTCAAGATACTCTCCTGGTAAAATGGTAATAATAATACTTTCATGCAAGTTATGGTTATGCTGAAGCTTATTATGAAACTAAATAAAGCAATTATAGATTCAAAATTTAATGTTTGTAAACATTCATGGTTGGATTCACTTAATTAACAAGACCAAAGAACGGCTATTAAATACGAAATAACCATTAACGCTAGGAGAGAGCAGTCTATCCGTATTTTTCAATACTGACCCACAGTTAATATCAACAGTGGAGAAATCACTTCTGGTTAGTGTAAATGTTTCTACCTTTCCATTATTTGGGTTAATAATAATAGTAATAGTAGTAATAATAATAATAATAATAAATAATAAATAATAATAATAATAATAATCCATCATCTCATCCTCAATTTTAGGGTGTGTTTGGATGAAGGGTTTAGGAGGGGAAGGGAGGGGAGGGTTTACTTTTCAATTTTAAATTACGGACAATATGAAATGTCTTTTCAAAAGTTAACATATTAACATGAGAAACGATCATATAATACTTCAATCACACCTGATTTATTTAAGAAAAACATGTTATATATTCCGTAATTTAAAAAAGAAAAGTAAATCCTCCCCTCCCTTCCCCTCCTAAACCCTCAATCCAAACACACCAAGGAATCTTACTATCTCAAATCCTCACACACAATGCCAATGGAACCTATTAACATTTGAGATTGAATGTATATTCCATATCTGACACAAGTTGGTGTTCGATACCGACACATGCAGTTAGATTCAATTATTTCTATTTTCTCAAATTATTATCAGTCTGTGTGTCAAACTGTTAATTATGAAACTTAAGGAGATATCAACTAAGGAGTGTAAATAATTAAGTGACACGGATTTCTTTCCAAAATTAGTATCTACATTCTCGAACTTACATGCATTTCTTAGTCTAGAAGCAAAAAACTCAAAACAATTGTACTTAACATTCTACTGGGGCTATTAAGGAATCCAAAGTTGAGGGACAAAGTTCCTCCCTCATAGTTAATCGTTTGAAAAAAAGGGAATCACAATTGAAGACTATGACTAAATCTCTAGTTCGCCAACGAGCTTTAACATTTTAGACTGAATGTGTGTTTGATGTCCGACACAAGTTGGAGTCCGATATTGACACGACACTGACACATGTAGTTAAAATAAATTGTTTCTATTTTCTCAAATTATTACCGGTATAGATGAGTCGGTGTGTGCTAGTTATGAAACTTATCCAGCTTCTCTCGAATTTAAGCATAAAACACACTTTTCAAAACACAATGTCAAGAATCTCAAAAGAAATTATAGCTTAAATTGAATTTCAAACGATAAGATAACACAATGAGCATGCGTAACACACGTTCAAGGTAGAAATACAACTACATTACAGGATTCAAGAGAAGATGGAGTTTCAAATTGCATTTCAATCGACGAAACAATGCATATGAAAACACCGATTTAGAAAGTACAGGTATAACTGAATTTACTATAAATATGAGAACAGAAGCAGCGGAACTCACCACAGCAGGATCAACAGTCACCAACGGGAAGAAGGTAGGAAAGCGAGGAAGAGCATAAGCGGAAGAGAAACCAGAAAAGAATCTGTAAGAATCAACGTCTCTGAAGAGGATTAAGCAAGAGAGAGAAACGGTTGCGAAGAATAGCGCCGTAGCGAGGGCGCACCGGAGATGGAGGGTTTTAGACTCCGGTAACATTTCGTCGACGGAATCACCGGCGGTGAGGCGGCGCGTGAGAAATCTTCGTCGGTGCGGTCATGTTAATAATAAATGCATGAATGAAAATAGAAATGGAAGTGAAGAAAGAGTGTGATGATTTAGAAGAATCGAGATTAGTGGCAAATCTGTTAGTTACCAACGCGGAACGCATTCATCATCAGTTTGCAAGTAGGTGCCGTGCTGCTGCTGCCATTTTTAACTGTCTGCCTACGTGGAATTTCATCTTTACAGATTTTCATTTAATCATAACCAATCTAAGATGTGTCCACTTGTAACATTCGGAACTTCCAAAGAATCAAATCTATATACTCAAATCAACTTTTCTTTGATAGTAACTTGGTTTGTCCCACCTGAATATTTATAAAATCTCTTTCTAGAAAAAAAATAAATTAATGATAACCTGTGTTCTTAAGTCACATGACTATTTTTAAATATGATTTTAGTAATAGTAATTATGTTGTTTTTTAATTTTCAAAGGAAATAATGTGAAGGCAACTTTAATTATTTCTTTATTGGTCTGACTTTAAAACAATAAGATGTGATGTGGTTTTAAAAATCCCGTGCTCAATAAAATAAGGACAATGATCTTGATAAACGACATTACCGTCTTAAAACATTGAATATAAAAATAAGATTGTCATGCTTCACAACAATGATGGAGAGTATGTCGAGGATGACTTTCAACTCAATGTAGAAGTAAATTGGTTCTAAACTTACGGATATTTGTCTTATTTCGAATGTAGGTAAGTATGAGTTTGTCACTTAATTATGTCAATTTCTCTCTACAATGTTATCTACAAGATACATACAAAGATCAGGATGAATCGACTGAAAATGATTTCATAAAGTTGTTTCTATTTTTCAAATTGCGTTTAACCCCAGGGTGAAGTATTGATTTGACAAAGGTGTGTGAACACATTAAGTGGTCTTTTATTAATAAGGTGTTAATTGAAGTGTGGCTCCCATATGGAATAGTGCATTTCATTATGTCATAATAGTGAAGACTAGTGTGCTTTGTAATTGAAGTAGAATGGAGTTTTTTGAGCCAAAATCCGATGTTAGACAAGGCGACCCCATGTCACCATATTTGTTTTTGCTGGCCATGAGCAAGTTGTCTCGTATTATTTCAAATAAATTTGAAGAAGGTATGTAGAATTCAATCTGTGCTGGTAGAAATGGGTTATGGTTATCACATTTAATGTTTGCTGGCGATCTTCTTCTTTTTGAGCAGGCTACAAAGGATTCAATGACTATGGTTGTGAAGACTTTGCAGGACTTTTGTAACATGTTAGGTTATCAAGTCAACCATGCAAAATTGTCAACATTTTTTTTACCTATAACGTGGATATGGGTTGTAGAAGGAGACTGGTTGAGATGTCTAGTTTTAACGAAGTTGCATTTTTAGGTAAATATTGTGGGGTGGCTACCTTGGGAAGAACACCAGGAATACACGATTTTTAATATTGAACTGATTAGACAGAAATAGTCTTACTATTTAGAAAACTTAACAACTTTCATTGTCAAAAGAATAACACTGGAAAAATGAGCAATCCATGGGAAAATTCAAATATTTTTTTTTTGGGTATTCATGAGCTCGTATGATTGGTAAGAGTACATTTACTATGCCTAAGGAACTCGAAGGTTTAAGTTTGAAAATGTTGAATGATGCACGCTTAACGAAGATGGGTTAGTCTCTAAGGGTAGGGGAGCAAAACATTTGTAGTGAAGTTTTTTTGGGAAAGTATGGACGAGATTAAGGTATTTATGGAGATATCAGTGCATGTTCGAGTGATTCGCCTCTTTGTAAGGATCTAGTTTGTTTGTGGCCATAAAGACTAAAAAGTTCGAAGTTCTGTACATTGGTGATAAAATCAAAATTAATTTATGGGAAACAAATGGATTCAAAACGACTTGATACTTCTTGACATAAAATTTAACATTTCCAATGATGTTAATAGCTGAGAATTGCAAGATGGCTAATGAAATAGGTGAATGGAATGCGAGACTCATGCATAATGTAGCGCCGAGAAGGATTATTAATAAATTGCATGTTATAGTCCCTCGTAGTCATAAGGATGTGTTGTTACTCAATCGTGAACCGATAATAGGTAATCTTTCAGTTACCAGTGCTTACTTTCTTCTAACAGGGTTTGATTTAGTTGGATAAGAGTCGACGTGGCATCAAATATGGGTCATCAAAGCTATGGATGTCTTCATGTGGCAAGTTACTCATGGAAGGTTACTAACAACTTCCATAATGTCCAAATAGAACTTGAGCCAACCTAATTGTGTGCATTTTGGTCAGCTTGAAGTCCATTAGCTAGCATCCGATGTGTATAATCATATGCTAGAAGTTAAATATAGAGGCACAATTTTTCTAATATTTATGATTTATTTGATTAATTAATCTCAATCTTCAAAAGTATATTGGTCAAAGTAAAACACTCTATGGGTCACATGGGAAATATTCCGTTATTAAAATTAGTTATCACAATTGTGAGGTGAACAAATGTGCAAACGTTCTTGCTAATATATCATTAAAAAGTTTCAAAAAAGATATTTTTCAATGAAATTCAAGTCAAACTATTTCTATAAATAATTTTTTCTACGTATAAATATAAAGCAATAAAGTATAATTATTTAATATATTCATAATTGTTTTCTGTAATAATTTCAAATGGATTTTATTTAGAAATATAAAATCTTAACAATTTTGTTCCCTTCTAAGTTTCTTTTTGCATTATTTTATTTGGTTTAGTGTTAATTTTCTTTCCCAACATTTCGTTTAGTTTTGTTTATTCAAATTTTATGCTCCAAATCCTGCTTAAAATGATACTACTGTATGGCCTCTAAAAAATATACTATTGTATGCATTTTTTTTTTCCTTTCTAAAATCAGGCTCAATTGCAAACTTATTATTATTTTATAATTTAACATTTTTATATCATTATTAATTGAATACAATATATACATGTTTAAACAATTGATAAGGAAAATACATAATATATGCAAGACCTGGAATTCAAATTTCAGCCACCACAAAAAAAAAAATTGACATAATTTACGTAAAAAAAACAATGGACATATTCATTGATACTTTATATTAAATTATTTGGTTATCAAGAAATAAAATGAATATGCATTTAATTATATAGAACTCGTATAATGATTTGATTTTAAAAAGTATATATGCAGTTATAGAATATTAAAAAATTAAGTAATACTTATATTTTAATACCAAGTTAGCTCTTTCATAAGAATTTTGATTTGACACAGTACATTATAAAAAATATTTTCAAAAACAAAATTTGTCCAAATTATTGATTTGTCAATTACATTTATCACTTTTACATATAAAAAAAATTAGATTTAATAATTAGTAGATGTAAAACTAATTTCTTTTGACAAAAAATACAATTGTACTTAGAAGCCAAACCATATGAATGCTAAAACATATTTAGTTTTTTTTTTGAGGAAAAAACATATTTAGTTTTTGAAAGAGAATCTTAAATTTTTTTTGAAAGGGAGAATCTTAAAATATTTAAAAAATAAAGAACCGAAAACATAAGATAAAATATTTAGGATGCAGACATTGGTCGAAAATCGTAAATTGATGTCATCATAGCATAAATAAATAAAGAAATAACGTAAAGAAATGAATGAATGAATATTTACCACTACTCTATTCTAAAACCCCTCATTCTCAATCTCACATCAATTTCCGATCTAACATCTTTTTCTTTTTCTTCTCTCAATCAACCAATTTCACTGCCATCGATCGATCGATCTATCTATCTCATTTCAGGTTTTTCCAATTCCCTTTCTCTTTTCTGCAATTCTCTCTTCGATCCTCATCATGTTATTATTATTTTCATCGATCCTTTTTCAATTTACTCATTGATCCTTGATTTCGTTTTTCTTTTTGTAGATTTGGATCGTGTTTTTCATTAAGCATTACTTTGATTTCGTATTCTCTTGAATTGAAGCAGAACCAGGTTAATTAGAGGTTAATTTGATCAAGTTTTTGATTAATCATGGCTGCTCCTGTGCCTCCAGGGGCACCTAGACCCGGTAGTCAACCACCTCCACCTAACTATGTACCTAATTACAGACCTAATTCTGATGGATTAGCTGATAATTTCAACAATTTGAACCTTAATCGTCCTCCAATGACCTCTAATCCTGTTGCTAGACCTCCCCCTTTTGGCCAACAACCGCCTTTTCCGTCATCCGGTCCGGGGATCCATGCTTCCCAGCCGCCATTTTCACGTCCCGGTCCACCTCCAGGTGCACTGGTGAGGCCGGGTAGTGGTCCTCCTTCTGTAGGACCACCAAATGCTGGTCCTCCTGGAAGGCCTACTGGACCACCTCCTGGTCAACCTTCACCATTTGGGTCAAGACCTACCGGACCTCCTGGTTCTTTTGCAGCGCCGGTTTCTGGTGGTGTTGGTGTTCCTCCACCTGGCGGTTCTCCACCTCTTCGTCCATCTGGGCCTCCTCCACAGAATTTGGGTGCTCGTCCAAGTCAGAGTCCTTTTAATGCGCCACCGAGTCAGAGTCCTTTTAATGCGCTACCGAGTCAGAGTCCTTTTAATGCGCCACCGAGTCAAAGTCCTTTTAATGCGCCACTGACGAGTGCTCCACCTGGCATGCCACCCACTAGCGTGCCACCCAGTAACTTGTTGAGTAATGGGCCACCGGCATTTTCTGGTGGGGCTATGCCAGGTCCTCCACGCTTTCCGGGTGGTGGTATGCAACAACAACCACTTGGACCTCCAACAATGAGAACTCCTCCAGCTCCGCCTGCTCAGTCTCCGTTTAACATGGCACCGCCTCAGGGAATAATGCAGCCTCCTAGTTCACCTTTTGGAGCACCTACTTGGCAGACTCAACAACAACAGGTACCTATCATCTATATTTGAACTTATTGCATTTGGATGTATTTTTTTAATCTAAATTTTCGCTATCACATTCTGTTGAATGAGTTGGCAAAAGTAATACAACCTACTCTGTTACATACAGTATGCATGATTAGACTTTTTTCAGCATGTTTAAAAGAAAAAATATCTGGTGGCTGTAATATCTTAGCATAACTAGAGGCATGTTTGGTTAGACGAATGAAAGGTTGAGCTGTATTTGTTACTCTTATACGAAAAGCAGAAGATTAGTCTATGCATTTATATACAAGGGTGCCATGTGTACGTGTCAGCATTATTCAGTAAGGCTGTAGCCTCGTAGGTACTAAAGCAATGATGATGCCTATTAATTTGATTGTAAAAGGCTACAGTCATAATACGGTATGTTGCCCTTGCGGCTGTGTGATGTGATGATGTAGCTTTTTAATTTATGCTTCAGGCTGAGGTTCGGTATAAAAAAAAAGTCTAAAATGTAAGCCTTAGCCTGAAAAATACGAGAAGCTATGGTTAAGCTGTTATCTAAATTTTCAAAACTCATCTGTTCCTCGTCTACTGTGTATCACGGGTGCACCAATTAGTATATTATTACGTAATTAACAGACTACCATAGTGTGAGAGTTTGTGTGTTGTTAGCATGTAATACAAATAAATGGGTATCTGGCAACAGTAGAAATTCACATGCATAGTTGTGGGCATTAGTATTTATTTGTGTGTTGTACCCACATACATTTATTCATCTTCTGAAAACCAGTCAATGAACATTTGTAATTCTGCAGGTAGGTCCACCTCCTACAGTTCCTGGTTCTGCACAGCCTCCCAGGATGTTTGGAATGCCACCACCACTGCCAAATCAATCTATGACTACAACTATATCACCTGCTGTTGGTCAAACTGGAGCCCCCATGGCAGGGCCTTCCAAAATTGATCCCAATCAAATTCCAAGGCCCACTCCAGGGACCTCAGTGATCTTGCACGAGACTCGTCAAGGCAATCAAGCAACCATCCCTCCGGTATTCATCTGAAACTTCTGGATAAATGATTTTCTCTTTTTAAATATAAAACAGATGGAGAAATGGCATTATGTTGAAACTGAGGCTTGCTAAGCGTGTTTGCATATTCTTGGTCTTTTGTATTATTTATTAGTTATACATTTCCTTCTCTATTATTACATTTTTCCTTTTACATTATTTTATTTCAATTTTTTTTTTCAATATGTAGTTTCATAGTCGGTACAATGTCTATGTTTTGGGGAAAGTCCTATATACCACTACTGCTGTTTGATCCTATGATTTTTATTTTTTGTCCAGCCTGCTACAAGTGATTACATTGTTAGAGATACTGGCAATTGCAGTCCACGTTACATGAAGTGCACAGTCAATCAGGTAATGTTTAATATCTTCAAAATATTTTTAGCTATGAATAAGGTCATGAGAAATGCCAAGGTTTCTTGCCTGTGTCACTTATGTAGAGTTCTATTGTGGCTTCAATGCTGTGGTTACTTAAAGGTTGCTTTTGTGTGTTGGTGATCACATATACAGAGGGGTTGAAGGGTTTTATTCTTTTGATATATTTTTTTATGCTTTGGATTCCGAAGAGGTTTTTTATTTTTATCATTTTCGCTTAAGAAGACGCCTTATTCTCTTTCCCTGTATTTTTTTTTCTTTCTAAAGATTAAATTCTGTTCTTCTAATTGAATTTTGGTGTTGCATTAATTTTCTGTGATTAGTTATTTCATTATTGAAAATTTTGATATTTTTGTCATTTCATATTAATTTTTTTTTTCATTGCTTTGTTCCTTTTGTTGATCGAACCAGATTCCTTTCACTGCCGAACTTTTGACAACATCAGGAATGCAGTTGGCTATGTTAGTCCAACCTTTGGCACTTCCACACCCATCTGAGGAGCCCATTCAAGTAACAATGATTATTCCTTTGAAGTTTCTGCATCTGTTTTTTATCCTTACAAAAATCAATTGATGTGTTAGTTGTAGAAGTTTCTATACAACAACCAAGCCTTACCCCACTAAGTGGGGTTGGCTACATGGATACTGTTCTATCACAAACCATAGCTGTAGAAGTTTCTATAGCCATGTTTAATTTTTGTTGAAGTGCTATTGTTCGCTATTTTTTTGAAGTTATGGAGGATTCATTTAGTAGGGTGACTTACGTACATTTCACATGCTATTAACTTAATTATGCAAATGAAAAATTCAGATTTTTCTTTATCTTCGTCAAATGTTTGATGGCATGCTAGCTATTTGCAGCATTACTGCTTTTGGAAATCAAACATACATGCCATTTTAAGGATTCATGAAATGACATACTTTGGGATTCTTTATTTATGTTATAACTTGCTGTGGCTTTCTTATATTTGCTTGTATTTCCTCAGAGAATGCTAAAAATGTACATCTTTCAAGTTTTGTTCTCTGTTTATGCTTGAACTAATAAGATCGGCGGTTGGTGTTGAGCCCATAAATACTGTATTCAAATAATTTCTTGTGTAGCTGTAGTAGCAGATATAAATTATTGTATGAAGTTTGTGAATTTCCCGCTCTGCTATTTCTAATATGTTTGTATAGGTTGTTGTAATAACTTCTAAATATATCTTTTGTCCGAATATCCAATGTTTATGTAGGTTGTTGATTTTGGAGAGAGTGGTCCTGTCCGTTGCTCACGCTGCAAGGCTTACGTAAATCCTTTTATGAAATTTATTGATCAGGGAAGACGTTTTATCTGCAATTTGTGTGGTAAGTATTATTACAATTGCACATCCTACTATTGTTTGTTGGTACTTGGTATATACTATGGTAGGCTGTTTGGAGATGAATTTTACATTAACATTTCCCCTAGAATGAAGAGAGAAGCGATAGAAAGCTTTATTTTGTCATTTACTGGCAAAGTCAATCAATAGTTGTTGGTTGAGTACCATCAATCATATTGCAAGTTGATGCGTATCTTGCAACTTATTCATTGCTCACTTTTAAATGTGATTATTGCTGCTAATGTTACTTTTTTTCTTTCTATTTTGATAAAAGAAATTCATTAAGACAGAAGAATGCACAAGAGATTTGAGGATAGGGGGTTCTCTTTATGGTGTAAATGAAAAATAAAGCAACAAATAGAAAATATTCATCAGATAGGTAGGCGTGACAGGATGACAGACATATTTCATTGCAGGGAGTCTTAACCAGTATCAATGTGATAACCAGAGGGCAAGGATAGTTCCATAGAATTCTCCCTCCCCCTATCTCTGAGGCTATGTTTTGTCGTGTGAAAAAAATTACTAGAGTGTGTGTGGAAGAGACAAAGGAGTGAGAGATTGAGTGGATTTGATTTATTGTTTGGTATATAAGAGAAAAAGGAGACAAATATAAGAGGATGGCTCTATTCAATATTTTGCCTTTTGCGACACCGGTAACTATTTAACTGTGGATGTACATCTGTTTTACAGGATTTAGTGACGAAACTCCACGGGACTACCACTGCAATTTGGGTCCAGATGGTCGACGTAGAGATGCTGATGAGAAGCCTGAGCTATGTAGAGGAACGGTTGAGTTTGTTGCTACTAAAGAATTCATGGTTAGTTTATTTATAAAAAATACTTGTAGACTAAAATTATGAATTTATTAGTTAGCTCTTTACCAAACCTAATAATTCTTGGGTAAATTTGTTTTCGTAATATACACTAAATCAAGTGTTGAGGCAATTTGCCTTCAAGCCTATTCATCTTGATGTAATGGGCGGCTGTTATAAATGGCTGTTTGTTCATAGAGTCATGTTTAATTGGTCTTTTTGTATACTAGATTGATAAAGTATAGTTAATTATCCGATGGCCTAAATTTATGTTACGGTTCTAAGATGATATGCAAAGTAAGCAGTTTAGGCTTTTGTATGGAATACATAGTTTCCTTTTTTTGTTCTTTTTTTGTTTCTCTCATCCTTAAGTGTCCAATGATGAATGGTGTCCAATTCACTGTTTTGTGTAGGTCCGTGAGCCAATGCCTGCTGTGTACTTCTTTCTAATTGATGTATCAATGAATGCTGTTCAAACTGGTGCAACAGCTGCAGCTTGCAGTGCCATAAGTCAAGTTATTACAGACCTTCCTGTGAGTTCCAACTGTTGACAACATACCAACCATTTATTCATGATAATCTTTGTGAAGCTTAATGTTTTTCAATTTTTCTTTTGTTTTATTGTTTGAAACTTATTCCATTTATATTGGTGCTTTACTATCACAAGACAAAACCTTTAAGATTCTTCCTCCTCTCTGCTCCTGCATCCAAAACAAAAACAAAATAAACTGAACAAATTGTTTAAATTGAACAGGGTGATATGAAAAATCAAGCTTCCCACCAAGTTGGTCTCTTACACTTTATAATAGCTTGACTATCATTTTTGTAATTTATTGACTATGCATTGTCTTGTGTGAGGTTTTTGGTCTTTTGGTCCTATATTACGTTAATTTGTGAGGCACATCTTTGATTAAGATGTCACAAAACACGATCAATGCTAAGCTTGTGTGACCATTTACAAATCTGTTTAAAATTCTAGTCAGTTAAACTCCAAAGAGCACAATTGGCCATATTTTCCAGAACGAATTATAACAACTTTCTTGCTTCCATTCAATGGATTGAGGATTCCAATGTTTGATATGAGTAGGACATGAGAACGGCGTGATTCAATATTTATAGTTATGATCACATTCATCATATGCTAAACATTTTCCACAATGATGTAGACTATAGATATTAAAATTAAGTTCTTATTGTTAGGGCCAAACTCAGTGAGATAGTGGGGAGACTAGAAAAGGGAGAAGTGTATGCACATACATGAAATTACTCGTTGGATGAAAACAGTAATGGCTTATAAGCCTGACCAATTACCCCAAAGGAAACCCAAGTTACCTGCTATCATAGAATTTGGAGAGCCAAAACATTGAAACTTAAGTAATTTTTTTATATTCGACGGAATATTTATAGCCTGTTATTGTTATTTTTTCACTCCATTTGCCAGTCCTCTGTTTATTTTTGTGGTTATTTATCTAACTCAATTTCTACCAGAACTCTTTTTTATTTATTTGAAATTTGAGTGGTGCGACCACAGATTCTGACAAATATCTTATTTTGTTTGACATTTAGTTCATGACTTTGTTTTTTCTTCTTGTTACTACAGGAAGGCCCTAATACAAAGGTGGGAGTTGCAACGTTTGACTCGACAATTCATTTCTACAACTTGAAACGTGCATTGCAGCAGGTAGCACATAAGTACCCAACTAAACATACTGAGTTTACCAATTTTTGTTTGTTTGTTATGGCATATTTACTGTTAAACCCATTTTTTAATTCAGTTTAAATTAGTTTCAAAATTTCAAGGATATATAATGTTTAGGTGAATTTGAAGGTGGAAAAATATTAGCTACAAGGGCCGAATATTGCCGCAGGCATTAGTTTCAATGTTTCTGCTTGTAGAGGGTGAATGAAATTTAGGATTTGTATACTATATATTTAATTGGTGTCCAGCAAACTGACCGGTCATATTGCCATCGTTTGAGTCTGTTTTTTCTGTCTCTCAGCAGTGAAAACAGCGGTTTTCTGTTATTATTTGTTTTCTTTGCTGTTTTTAACTTGAGACTGTATTGTGAAATTTAAAACACAATATTCCTTTGCGACTTGTCAAACACGGTGCCAATTAACTAATAGTTTAGATAACTAGCACTTTGCAGTTTACAGTTTTAGGTAAACAAGCCTCATGCTGATTTTGAAATTAAAAATTTGTAGCCACTCATGCTCATTGTTCCTGATGTCCAAGATGTTTATACTCCTTTGCAAACTGATGTAATTGTTGGACTATCTGAGGTTAGTTTCAAATATTTTCGTGCTTGCAGAAGGTTACTAGATAAATTGATTACTTCGTTTTCTTTTCTTATTTTCGGTTTAGCCATATGGTTAATTGGTTTGCTTCTTTTATGCTTAGTGCCGTCAACATTTAGAATTACTTCTCGAAAGCATTCCTACTATGTTCCAAAGTAATAGAACTTCTGAATCGGCCTTTGGTGCAGCAATCAAGGTATTGCGTTTTGCTTTAATGTTATAATAGTTGTCTGACTTTCCAATGTTTTTTATGTTGTTTGCTGAGATGGAATCAACCTTTTGTTGAAATTTGGGGCCTAACTCGTCCTTACAAAACCGGCTTGTAAGGTGAGGATTGCCTCCTTTATATAAACTCTTACCAAGAGTCTTATCTATCCGATGTGGGACTAATTGGGTTTTTCCCAATACACCCCCTCACGCCCAGCACTCATTGGGCTTGGTGCGTGAATCGGTAGGTGGCCCTTAAATTCGACAAGCTCTGATACCATGTTGAAATTTGGGGCCTAACTCATCCTTACAAAACCGGCTTGTAAGGTGAGGATTGCCTCCTCTATATAAACTCTTATCAAGAGTCTTATCTATCCGATGTGGGACTAATTGGGTTTTTCCCAATACCTTTTTTTATCAACTTTTTTTTATTTTTTATCAACGTTCATATAGTTTCTCGCTATAACTCCACTCTATAATTTCTTCATTTTCTTCTTTGCCTCCTTCCTACATTTCTAGATTTATTTCTCCCGCAAGATTTTACTTTTTGTATGTAGAATGTCTCTATGATGTGTACTAACGTTTCACAGGGTGTCTTTATAGTGTGAGCAGTTTTTTTTTAAAATTTAAATGATTTATGTTTTGGGTCAATGTGGCTGCCTTATTGTCAGGAACCTACATTAGAAACAGAGGGAAAAAATAAATAAAAAATGATTTTATTGTTGGACAGTAAATAAATATATTAGGGAAACAGAAATTTCCCAGGATTTTCCCGTCCGGAAAGGTTTCCCATTTTACAATTGAACTCTTACTTGGTTCTCTCAAAAGACATTGCCCAAATGATCTCCCTACATACTTCCCTCTATCTAACAGGTTAGAGAAAAAAATGTTGATACTTTCTCCTCCCACAACTCATTAACCAACTAACTGCCTGCCTCTACCTTATCTGCCACTATTTGTGACAGTCTAACTGAGCTGCTGTAACAGCTTACATACAAACATGGGCTGGCCCGCTTAATTTCTTGGACCCGTCCTTATTTCTCATGTCATAAACCTTCTAATTTTGACCCTTACTCACACTTCACTCATTGCTTTGGTTCTTTATTCCTCCAGTAGTATTTATAATTCTCTGTTAACATATCCTGTAGTAACATTGGGATTTCTATCTCATGATTTTTGGCATTTGTTGTTACTTACCGTCTTCTCACCGAGGTTGACAAAAAAAGTATACATTTTGCCATTTAATAGATATAGTTTTTGAGACCCATTCCTCTAACCAGCAACAATATTGACGCTGATACCTTTGTTTTCTTCTTTTAGGCGGCTTTCCTTGCAATGAAAGACACTGGAGGGAAGCTGTTGGTTTTCCAGTCGGGTGTGGTTCTCAACTCCTATATTTTGTAATTAATTGTTATTTATATTACACAAATGTAGCTATCAGCATCCCAACTGGGACATCATGAATGGAACATAAAAATCATGTTATGCATGCATCTGCACATTTGTTACTTGACCAATTCTTTTCTAGATTTATCTGACTTAAGTAAAAGTGAGCATCTAAATATAATGAAAGTTGCTAGTATTCAGGAAGCCACACATTTCTACTATAGTGCAATACTGCAATTTAAGATAAAATAAAATAAAAATACATTTTCTTAATGATAAAAAATGAGTAATATTCATTGTTGATACTAGACAAAATAAGTATACAGTGAACACTCATCCAAAAACTTGTCTTAAAAGCCCGTTCTCATCTTTCAAAAGTAATAACTCCTGACAATAATTGTTCATGCAACTCAATTTTTTAACAAACTGTAATATTATATAGTTTCGTTGCTATTATTTGTGTTTGGACTTGGTCGTTGGATCACCATTTTATGTTTGGTTGGTCTTTACTTTAATTCTTGTTCAACTTCTTGTCATCATTTTGCTTTTACCTTTGCCGATTTCTTTCTCAATTCATTTTTCTGCAATTTTCTCGTTGGTGTTTCTCATTTTTTCGGATGTCTTCAGTCTTGCCATCTATTGGCATTGGTGCCCTTTCTGCACGCGAAGCCGAAGGTAGAACAAACATCTCTGCAGGGGAAAAGGTATTCATCTCAAGTCGGTTGTTTACATCGTTGGACTCTTTTATTTTTTATGTTTTAAAATTCTATCATGGCATTTCCTTGTCATATTATAAGCTTGAGCTTCTAAGATGGTGACATAGTATTAGTTCCATGTATTTGTAAATCCTGTTGTAATTGGCTGTAGAATGGAAACAGAGATCAAATTTAATAATATAATATTAGACATTTGATTTATGCTATCAAAACATCCATCTGCATATTACATAAATTTATACATGATTCAACTGATACTCTGCATTTTTATCTGTTCTACCTCCTAAATAGTCCCGTGAAGATTGATTTTGCATACTCGATTATCTGTTCTACCTCCTAAATAGTCCAGTGAAGATTGTTTTTGCATACTCTTCAACAAAATTTCGTTATTGAATTTCAGGAAGCACATAAATTACTTCAACCTGCAGATAAAACATTGAAAGAACTTGCAGTTGAACTTGCTGAGTATCAGGTCTATCTTGTGTTCTTTTGGTTTTGATTTAGGCTTTACTTTTTTGTCCAATTGAAGTTGTGAGTTGATTTTTTTTTGTGAGCTTGATGAACAGCCTATTATGGATGGTTTAAGTATAATAGTTTTGTAATGCTGCAGGTTTGTGTTGATCTATTTGTGACTACTCAGACTTATGCTGACATTGCTTCCATATCGACCATCCCACGAACTACAGGTGGACAGGTATACATCAATACTTAATGTGTCTGTTGTTTAAGTAAACAGTAAAGTTGTTGGCTTTCATTGCATTTTATGCTAGAAGGGTGAAGATCTGATTGCTATTTTCTTTTTAGTGTTTATCGGACCTTAACAGTATTGATGAAAAAATAAAGGTTTCTTATCTTTTCTACTTACGCCAATCAGTCTTTCTGAAAATGCTGGACATGCTCGATCACATGCTTGAAAGTTTTAATGGAAAGGAAACAGAAAGAGAAATGTTAGCAATACACTATTTATTGTCCAGTGAAATTCATATAGGTCTGGTCAAATAGGGAGTGGGTCTCACCAATAAACAAAGGGCCTAGATGATTTGGTCTGACTATATATGTGTTTCAATCAATGATAGTGTGTTAGAAAAGAGTGTTATGCTAGTATTCTTCATGAAAAGAGTGAAGTAATTGAATAGCATATCATAAACTCGCAAAGACTGGTAGTTATTGTATCTGAAGAACTAGGCAACAATGGTTTCAGAAACTTCTATGATTTTTCATCAGCCAAAAGTTGATACCAGAACGAAATATGTATGATTTTTTGTTAAAGTAAAAATATTTATTTCTGAATTTAAAATGTGTCTTTTAATCTGTCACAGCTATTACATTTGTACTATTTTTCTCACATGTAGTATTTTACACTAAAAAAGGTAGCTATATGCTATGCAAATGAGTATATGTGTTGCATACATCGGAAAATATATGTTAAACTTATCATTTTTTGTCAGGTTTATTATTATTTCCCATTCTCAGCTCTTTCTGATCCTGCGAAGCTTTACAACGATCTTAGATGGAATGTCACTAGGCCACAAGGTTTTGAGGCTGTAATGCGTGTGAGGTGCAGTCAGGTAGTCTGCTTGATTCACTTTCTCTCATACCTTATCATGCAACATATCAATTCTACAACTTTAATTTTAATTTTTTGTCAGGGCATCCAAGTACAAGAATATTATGGCAACTTTTGTAAAAGCATCCCAACAGATGTTGACTTACCTGGGGTCAGTGTTATTTTCTAGATGTTGGATATGGTTATGATCATGTCTATATATGCATTCTTAAACATGTGTTTATCTCTGAGTAAATACGTGAGCAGAGCATATTGATGGTTGGGTGATTTTGACTTGAGGATTGGCAGTCTAGAGTGTACCTCGAAAGTTAATTTATGATGATAAACCGTATTTGTGATATAAAGTGCTATTTAAACTCGTAAGCGTTGTTTACTTGGATCATCATCAACAAAAAATATCCAGCTATCTCTCTCCACTTGTTCACTTACACACAATTCTCTACCATTGCAATTTGCCTACTGCTAGTGATAACTGGAGTCGGCTTCTTTCATTGCTAACTCCCTAAGTAACTGCACGAAACATTCCTAGATTCATCACTATTCATAATAATTACACCTATCACCCATTTTCTCTGTTGTAACGTGCAAGATTGTACAAAATTGAGGGAAAGTTAAGAGAGCTAAGTTGATAATTAATTTGGAAAGTTTTTTTTTTTGAACGGAAAATGTTAGTATTTTTCTCCTTGTCAGGACTTGAACTCCTTAACTCCTTTAATTCCTTAGCTAAAAACCAGTTGAGCTACCCAACCCCCTAATCAATTTGAAAAGTTGTTAATTTGTAAAATTATTGTCATTAATGAATCTGTTTTAGCTCAATGTGTCTGTTTGAGCTAATCACATGCTTTGTATAATTAGTCACGTGAAAAATATGCCTTAGGTATTAGTTGCTAATGGGACTGGAATTAGCAACCACGTTAACTTGTATTTATTGTAAATACAGCTTTTTGTAGGTTCATTATATACTCATGTATCAATTCCGTAAACATGGTATGGTATGTTCAATTTCTGGGCTAATTTTTATCTTTTTGCAGATTGACTGTGACAAAACTTTCATGGTAACTTTGAAACATGACGATAAGTTGCAGGATGGATCAGAATGTGCTTTTCAGGTATTAGAGAAGTTTGGCACTCTCCTTTATCCCGAGTAATTTTTGATCTTCAGATCACCGATGTTACTCTTGTAAACTTTTTAGTCACTGTGGATATCATTTTGTTTCTAATTATAAGTTCTTTTTTGATTTAGTGTGCTCTTCTATACACAACTGTGTATGGGCAAAGAAGAATACGTGTCATAACCTTATCTCTGCCTGTTACGAGTATGCTTAGTAATCTGTTCCGTGCTGCTGACTTGGATACTCAATTTTGCTGTTTCTTGAAGCAAGGTATCTCATTTATAGTTAATGTGCATTGCTTCTGTGATTATGCTGTTTTTGATTGTTGTTGCTTGCGGCCATATATTGAATGTTAACAACTCTATTTCCCTTTTTGTTCTCTTTATAAATTATACCTGTTTCCATGGTATAGTCATCCTGTTCATATTTTAGAGCATATGTCTGTAAGTATAATAATTTTGGATAAAAAAGAATTCTAACACTTTCATTTTTTCCTTTTCTGTAGCTGCTAATGAGATTCCTTCAAAGCCGCTTCCTCTTGTTCGGGAACAAGTGACAAACCTTTGCATCAATGCACTATTTTCATATCGTAAATTTTGTGCTACCGTTTCTTCATCATCCGGACAACTTATTCTTCCAGAGGCCCTAAAGCTTTTGCCTCTGTACACACTTGGTATGTTTTGATTTATAATGTTGTGTAAATAAAGGTTTTATTTGTTATAGTTTATTTATGGGTTACATTCTTCCTTGCATTCAAACATATTGTCTTCAATCAATTTTATTTGTTTGTTTTTCCTTCATAATTTCTGCATTTATATGCTAGTAACATGTGATCGAAATTCACCTTTTGAGTGTTGATGATATTTTCCAACATTTTATTGGGGTTATACTGGGGATAGGTTTTTTAAAATATTCATTGACTTTGGATTAGTTCCTTATTCCAGATCTTCTGTTTTGAAGCAAAGTCTTGTTTTAGCATGATTTGAGGACGACTTACAGAGCTGATATACATTTGCCTATTTTGTCAAAGATTAATTGATATATTGTTTGAGTCAAATTTTTTTTTTTTTTTTGATATATTGTTGAAATTCAGCATATTTCAATATGTGGGGACAATGGTCTTCTTCAGAAGGCCAGTTACAAGCGGGTTCTAATTATACTTTTAATTTCTTTTTCAGCATTGACCAAGAGTACAGGGTTAAGAACAGAGGGAAAGATCGATGAACGGTCATTTTGGATAAACTATGTAACTTCTCTCTCTGCTCCATTGGCAATACCGCTTGTGTATCCTAGGATGGTTGCTATCCATGATCTTGACTCAAAGGTGTATATTAATCAATCAATGCTTAAAGATATATGTATGATTAGGAATAATTCCGATGTTCCATGCGTTACGATATTTAATTTAATTGCATTTTAACAAGTGCTTATTCAGATATCCGAACTTGATGATGTATATTTGAAGATGATAACGAGTTTTTATTTTTTAATATATGGTTGATTTTTTGTGACAAGATCGCATGTTTCACGCTAGTTTCTATTAAACCTAATCTCATATTTATAGTACTTCTCGAGACACTAATATCATTTTGTAAATTGCAGGAAGATGAAGAATCTGTTATTCCTTCCTTCCTACCTCTTTCTAGTGAACATATTAGCGATGAAGGAATTTATCTTTTGGAGAATGGTCATGATTGTTTAATATATGTTGGAGACTCTGTGAGTCCAGATATTGTGCGGAAAATATTCGGTGTTTCTACAGTTGATGAAATTCCTCATCTGGTAATTTCTATGTTAATTTCTCTTTCCCTCTCTCCAACCCCCTGTTGCCTTGCCATTATCTGAAGATGCAAAATCTGTCAAACTTCACTATTTTATGTGGTTGTTTTCAAGGGAATTTCTATCATTCTTAAATCATAAGCCTGATATGTTTTAGATTACTTCACATCGATTTTTTCTTCAGAACTGGCAATGCAAAGTTGACGATTATGGCCGGGTTTGGATTAATTTGAAGTCATAGGAAATTTTCCCTTTTAATCAGTTCATGGTTCTGTTCTTACGAAAAAGTAGTTGTAAGCGTAGAAGTGTTAAAATGTTCTTAAAAGAGCTTTTTGAAAAATTGAGATGTGGAAGCTAATTTTGAGTTAATACAAGATGCTATTGTATTAAAATAAAAAACTTGGTTATTGCAAGATTCTTCTAATATTATTTTTCATCAGTGCTTTTCGAAAAGTTTATCTAAAGCGTCTCTGTTCTTTGACCAGTTTGTATTGCAACAACATGACAATCCACTTTCGAAGAAGTTAAATGAAGTAGTGAATGAGATTCGGCGGCAAAGATTTTGCTACCTCCGGTAAGCTAATTTTGACAATTAAAGCATATCTTGAACCCTGTTGAATATCTTCCATGTCATTTGCTAATTATACAAAGTGTAAATTTTTTCTGATATCTGGCAGGTTTAAGCTCTGCAGGAAAGGTGATCCATCAGGTCAGTGCATTAGAATGATTGCTTATAATACAGGATGATTATTTTTTTTTATCAGCGTAAACATTAAAATTAATTTAGATCATGGAACCGCATGACATTATTCCCTAATCCCATCAGCAAAGTTGTGGTTTAGCTTTAACCCCATATTCTGAAATAGTTGAATTTTTTTAGGCTCCGTATATGTTTGCTTTTTCTTTGATAGTATTTGCTTCTTGAACTAGTGCTCTATGTTTTCTGAAAAGGATTCTTCTTAATACTTAGCTGGTGTTTGACATGCGGTTATTCTTTTCTGTTCTGTTTGAATGAAACCAAAATCCCTTTTCTTATCATCTGTCCTATTACTCTTTTAATATGCTTCAACCATTTTCTTTTTTACAATTGGAAATTTTTGGCTACCAGTTCAAGAACAATATGGTTAACGCATCAATCATGTTTTGACTTTTTTACTCATGTTTTGAAATAAACTACCTCATGCTGTGCTTCTTGTCTGTTGGCTGATTTGCTAGACTTGTTTAGAATATGAAGGTTTTTAATCGATGAAAGAAATCTGTAGATAATTGTTATGTCTACTACCTTGCTCTGTTATTTTCAACTTAACCTATCTTACTTGCCATCCACCAGGAATGTCATTCTTCTCGTATATGGTAGAAGACAAGAGCGCAGGTGGCTTCTCCTATGTAGAGTTTCTTGTCCATGTTCATAGGCAAATCCAGAATAAAATGGCATCGTAATGAGTATATATGCCAGCTTCATTTTTGCAAGCTTTTAGACCTAAATGATAGAGCAAACCCCAAGTACCCAATGATGGGTGAGAAATTCTGCATATTAATCCACATTCTTCGTTTGCTTGAGTTTGTCCGAAAAATGAGACAACTTAAGATTTTGTTAATTATTGTACATGTATAAGTTAATTGTTGTTGGTGATAGTTGGATCTTACTATTTCTTTTACGTTGACAATTTTTAACATTATGAGCAATTGTGTTTTTATGCGGAATATTATAATAATATCTGTCATTTTAATAACTTTTATGAAAAAAAATAGAGGCAAAATGAAAGCAACCGTTTATACTTTTAAGTATAAAATATTTGATTGATATGCATTTCAATCACCCACTCGTCTGAGTGTAGATTTATGGTGTTCTCAGCATATTTATGTAGAGCATGCACCAAAACACACTAATGTCAGTGGAGGACTGATTTTAACGAGCGTAAAACTAAAAACATTTCAACTCCATTAGATTTAGGCACTAAAGATTACATAAGCAATAACGTTTTCCACTAAAACAAATTATTAGGGTTGACATTGAATGTTTTTGATTTTACTCGCTGTATCCTTTGAAGAATAGACCTCTTTGTTTTTTTTTGAAAAGGGAGGGTCTTGAACTCAAAAGAAGGAACTACAAAATACGAGAATGTCATGGCAAGAGAAGTCAGACACTGCACATAAATACTCAATTTAGCTTCTTGAGAACACCTTAGTTCAATTAAAATATTCAATCACACATTAGCTTGCTGTAGATATTGTTCACTCTAACTCTATGACAACTTACCCTTAAGTTAATTATTGACCACACTTCTACTCGTCAAACAATCATGATCAACACATTCTCTACAATTCCAATAAGAAAAACGCTACAAAATTCTAGGTTTATGAACAACAAAAAACACAAATCTAGTGACTCTCTGCAATCCCAAATTAAGCCATTGCACCCAGTTATCCATTGGCTTCTCCCATCCATCAGATTAGAGCTATTCTTGCTTATCGATGAGTCTAAAAATATTTAGGTTAGAGCCTTCTAGGTCTCATAGGTCTAGTAAAAGAAGCATCATGCAACTTCTTACTTCTGTATTTCCAAAAGCAGCTGCCCAAATGACATCCCAACCTCGAGGGAATGAAATTATCCTTTGTTTTCACCTGCAATAGCTTCGAAAAAAGCGACCTTCGGACTTTGTGTTGCACATGAAAATGTTTTCTTAACAATATTGTGAAGTGTGGACATCGAGTGGAATGAAATTATCTTCTTCACCATTCGTATTGCCCAAGAGACCTCTTTATTTTCATCAGCAATATCTCAGAAAAAGGTTATCTCTAGATTAATTTGTGCAAGGCATTGAAAATGTTTCCTTTGCAAATGTGAGGTGTGGACATTAAGTGAAAATTGTTCAAGCATTTCACAATCTTGAGAGGGCATAAAATTGCTTAGCTGACTACCAATATCATTGTGCCGCTAAGAAAATTAGATGGTCATTCAAATAAACCAGTCAGGAGTATTATGAACCTAGTATAAATATTTTTAGAGGACAGCAACATAAATTTAATGATCATTCTAAACAAAAACTCAACCATTCACTATTCTAGCTATTAAAAATAATATATTTCCATATCATGTATCCCAACAAAACAATGCATGGTTAACAATGTCTAATGTTCATCAACAATATTCTCTGAAAGACTACGGAGAAAACGAGTGAGGGCCTTCTTAGCCCTAATCTCTGTTTTCTCTATTTTTTTCTCCTCATCTTCATCGGTAGCCTTTGTTTCTTGAGCAAAGTGCACTTTACGTACCAGCTTTCTCAACTCCTGTAAAAGATGAAGATATTTTATGTCAATAAACGTGAACAACAATCTGACCAGCGAACTTGTTCGTGGTTCTGCCTCTAAATATATATGATTTTTTATACAGAGTAAGAATAGAAAATGTATGTCAAGAAATACTAAACAATACACATTTTTTCATACAATCTAGAAACATTCTTCATTATGAGATAGAAATTTATGCGAATCTCACAACATAGGCTTATTCTCCATTTGATAGGAATCATATAAAATTCACCAGGTAATATAAACTTGGTATAAAATTCGTACAATCTAGAAATATTCTTCATTATGAGAAAGATATTTATGTGAAACTCACTAAAAACGTAGGCTTACTCTCTACTTTATAGGAATCACATAAAACTCACCAAGTAATATAAACTAGGTTGAAAATATTAGATTATATTGTATGGTTCACCAGTAATTAATCTTGTTCAGAAAGTGCAAGCAGGTGCAAATATGCAGTTCCTCGATCACACATAGTGCAAAATATTACCTGGCGATCATACTGAACACCTTGAACTGAATAAACTTCATTGGTGATTTGAATGTCCTTGTTGATCAAACCATCAAACCACCTTGTTACTTGACTATCATCATAAGGCTTAGATTCCTGATAAAATGCTCAAAAGATGAGATACATCATAAGGACAAAATACATTGTAACTAAGTCATATCAAAGAAAGCAAAAAGAAAAAGAAAATTACACCCCCTAATATGACAAAGAGGAGATAAAGGTATTATGGGCCCGTTTGTTTTGGATTTTTTTGGAAAAAAATCTATTTTTTTAACTAAAAAAATCACTTTTTTAATTTTTGTTGTGTTTGTTTTAGATTTTAAAAAAAATCCATTTTGCTAAAACATCATTTTTAGCCTCAAAATGAAAATCTATTTCAAGTAGCTTTTCCAAAATCTATTTTTATCTAAATGCAAGGAACTCAAGTGTAAGGGTTTCAAATCTTAAAAAAAATGATTTTTATGATAGTAAACAAACAGAAATAGCTTTAGATTTTTTTTAAAATCTCTAAAAAAAAATCTCTAGATTCTTTTAACTCAAAATCTATTTTTTTTTAAAGCTGAAACAAACGCACCCTATATGCAGGCTCATGTCTAGTCAATAGGAAATTTAGTGCATATTTGGATTCACTTTTGAAAGAGACAAAAGTGATTCTAAAGAATTGAAGTTGATTTTGGTATGTTCGGAGTTCATGACCAAAATTGATTTAGCCTCTATAACTGATTCTAAGTTGAAGGTCAGATTTTGTAGTTTTTGCCTCCAAATGTAACTTTTATACTCAAATTTATTGTTCAACTCATTTTAACGTGAACGTATCCAACCATAAATCATTTTACCTTCAACTCACCTTTAACTAAAATCAATTCAATCAAAATCAATTTTTACCACTATAGAATCAAACACACGTTTAGACATGAACTCATATGTTAGGAACCTTTCTTTTGGTATAAGAAAGAGTTCTCAAAACTGTACAGAATTGAATAAACAAATGAACAATTTTATCGAAAGATTGGGAAAGGATAAAAGAGAATAATAGGAGAGAAACTCTCCTCAAGGGTTTCCCCTTCACAACAGAGTGTACTCTATTCACAATTACAATATCCAAAGCTACTTTCTAACATTTGTGTTTTCTTATTTATACACATACTCTCTAACTAATCCAAATAACTAACTTCCCTAACAACTCATAACAACAACCCAAATAACAAACTAACTTCTCTAACTATGTTTACTCTAATATTTATTATTGGGTTAAATATGTTTTTGGTCCCTATAAATATACTAACTTTTCATTTTAGTCTCTCTAAAATTTTCTTTAGACTTTTAGTCCCTATAAAATATTTAATCATCACTTTTGGTCCCTATTTTTAAGTCAATTCATGTGTAACATTTGTATTTTTTAATGAAATTGTGTAGAATATTGTAAAAATTTCTCCCAAAAAAATTTAGAAGACCTGTAGATTATGTAGTAAGGAGAGTAGATCAGATGGAGGATAACCATATCACTAGAGGCAGAGGAAGACTTGGAAAAACTATCAGAGAAACTATTTGGAAAGATTTGGAAATTAATGAGTTGAACCAAAATATAGTTTATGATAGAACATTATGGCACAATTTGATCTATGTAGCTGACACCACTTAGTGGGAAAATGCTTGGTTGTTGTTGTTGAATCCTAACATCATACCTCATCATCCTGCTCGTCTTCAGTTTCTACCAAGTTCTCACCGTCATCCTCAGGATCATCAGGCCCCAAGCCAGTTAAAGCTTGCAGCTCCTTATGGTCAGAATCCTTTGTTGCTTTTATTAACCGGTCCATTAATTCCGGTTCCACATTTCGTAGCAACTTTCCTGAGACAACAATTTAAGTATGAAGAACATGATTCTGCATTGCACTACTGAATGTACATACTACTGCAGTAATTCTAATCAACTTACCACATCTATTGAATGACTATTGACAAGAATAGTACTATAAGCTAAGGTATAGATACCAACTCATAATTAGTGCAACACAAATTGGAAAGATGATTAAATGAATGAATGTTTAAAGCAGTATTGTCAATTGCAGAAAATAGTTGTTTGTTTAAATTTCACTATGCTTTAGTGCTAGGACGTTGCATTGCTATAGCTTCTATTTGATAACGGTATGTACTAAATATCGTCTTGTGGAGCAACAACAAATTGTTGAAATTATGCTACGCTATGCTATAGAAGCTAAATCTAATCGTAAAGTTGAACTAATCCTTGTGTATGCATGTTATATTACTGCTCAATCTTTTCACCTCCGCTTTACTGATTTAAATGTGTTGTTTGTATTGTTCAACATGTTCAAATCGATTCAGAAATTCTAACAAATTATTGATTATTTACCTATATAATTGAACTGACGTCGCCTTCCTTCACGAACATCTGGTCCCATTCTCTGCGGTAAAACAACAAACACCTTCTCTTCAATAAACTTTCACTAGTAAAAAAACATAATTTCCACAAGCACAAATAGAACAATTAAAATTTCAAGATGACAAAGAAAAGGTAAGAACCTTAACCAACATAAGAGCTTCAAAGACAATTTGGTCCAAAGAAACCACCCTGTAGCCCAAAAACAAAATTTAGCAAAAAGTTGAAACTTTTGAAAGATGAGCATTGAGAAATGCATAATGAATGAAGAAAAAACAAACCTAAGGATGCGTTTGATTTGGGGAGGAGAGAAGGAAGACAAATCAATTCCCCATTTAACAGCACGTTTTGCTTCACGCTTCAATTGGTTGCGGCTTTTAATGGCAGCATCTTCGTCTGCTTGTTCCTCGGGAGCGGTGGGTAGTGGAGAATCAGCTCTTCGAAGTTTCCCGCGAGATGCAGATAACGAGAAACGACGTATATTTGTTGTTGATTCTGGTGATGATGTTGGAGGAAGAAGAAGATGATGATATAGTGCAGAAAATTTAGTAGAAGAAGTAGGATGGTGGTGGTGGTGAAAGTGCAACAGCCATGGCCAATGTCTTAGAGGCCGCAATATTGCTTGTTGGCTCATATATGGAAGAAGAAGAAGATGATGATGATATAGTGCACAAAATTTGTTTTATGCCTTTTCTACTTCTTTGTTTTGCTCTCGGTCTCTATCTCTATCTCTATCTCTTACATTTCACTCACTTATATTTTTTATTTTTACAACATTTTATTAGAAATCAAGGTATACATCGATAAACCAATTCACTCACCTGAATTGGTTTTGCTATGGTAACAGGTAGAGTCAAGAAGCGAGATTTTAACTTCATTGTGGACAAGCTGGATGCTAGATTAGTTTCTTGGAAGAATAAACTCCTTAATAATTTTTGTATGTTGGCTTGGCCTCGTCATTGTTAAATTAGCTGGCTTCCTTTAGGTATTTATTTGTTCACAAATTGATATGATGACTAGGAAGTTTATTTGGCAAGGTACAAACCTTGTTGGCTGGCCATTAAATTACTCAAGCTAAAAAGATGGTGAAAATTGCTTTTCTGACATCCATAAGTTCCTAATGACACAAGTAAAATACTTGATGCCTCCGGTGGTAGTTAACTACCGTTGACGTATCCGACAGCAGTTAACTACCGCTGAAGGTACAGTGACCGTAAGGAACAACACATTCTTGTTTTGCCATTCAAAACTTGACAAAGATTTTGAGAATGAAAATGATAGTCGATGTACCACATTGGCGGATAACAGATTCATTCTTGTTCTTGTTCTTGTTGAATTGATGCTTACAGAGAATTAGTGCAAATTGAATTAGATTGAAAGAAAATTGTAACTTAATTAGAGGAATTAATTGAATAAAAATGGGTTCAATTGAAAATGAGCACTGAATTAACAGAAGCATAATCAATGGATAGTGAATTATATAGATTTTTCAATGAATTATAATTGTGATTGGATTAGAAATAAATTGGGATTCACGAAAATGGAAGTGGAACTAACAGGAGAAAGGGAATTTCTCAACGGTAGTTAACTACTGTTGGACTTAGCGGTAGTTAACTGTTGCCGGGTCCTCAACAGTAGTTAACTACCGCTGGGGGCATTTAAGTATTTTACTTGTGTCGTTAGAAAACTTTTGATGTCAAAAAAGCAACTTTCAAAGATGGTGGCCTTGGCCTGAGAGTTGCTAGAGATACAAAATCTCTGAAATGCATCAAACCACACATCAACTTTTTCTTTTCTTTTTAGTTCACCATCTTATAGATCCGAAATTTCCACCTCATTGTCGAACACCTGTGGGGTACACAAGGAGAGTTTTCCCCTCCAAACCTTTTTTTCATACGCAAGTGCCATGGATCAAAGTCATGACCACTTATTTAAGGGACTCGAATCCTTTACCATTTAGAACCAATTCATTGTCGGTATTAAATTTTTCTTTAAAACAATCCACGGTGCGAAGTGACAGATTAATTTGAGGTGCAAAAACCAATAAGGAATATCTAAATACAATTTTACCATAAAAGCCTACTTTAAGATTTAACTATTGTTTCATCTGATCACAGATTGATCTAAAACAATTTAAATGATGTTCAAAAAACAATTATGTTCCATGTCAAAAACAGGATGCGATCAAAACAAATTTAAAAGCAGGTAATTAACCCAAGAACTCTAACAATATTCACAAGTTCATTTTGGCTCTTTCAGAGTGTTCTGAGTTAAGTCCGCAAAGTTTGAAGTGTAAAGGTCACCTCCCCGTACATAATAAAGTAAGCCTCAGGATTCCATTTTGGTCACACAAGATGATTAGGACGATATCTGCATGAAGCCATTTAAACAATTAGGACACATAACTATAACCACACAGCAGATAAACCCTTCACTAAAGTCCAGCGTTAAATAGAGGAGGAAACTTTGGAACTAGAAGCATAAATATAACCGCAGCAGAAGACCTTGCAGAAAAAATCAAAGCCTTGAGAAAAGTACCTTGTGTTGAAGAAGGCCAGGTAATGTAGCTCGCAAGAGATCATCTCCCACAACTGACCTCAACTTTTTCAAAAAATCATCACGAGTCATCTTTTTTGCCTGGTGATTAACATAAAACAATGACAATTTGTATTAGAGATATCAATTAAGACCGAGAGGGACATCCAGCAAAGCTAGTTTACATTACATACCCTGAAGTGCTGATGGTACATATAGATAAGTTTCATATCCTCTGCAGGAACCTTGTTTATGATAGCAGCAAAAAGCGTAGAAAAAGGCAACCGGGGGGATGTTGAAGCTTCAGGCGAACCAGTTGGTATTCCCTGAGGTATCCCACAATTCAAAAACTGAATTGGACATTTTTCTTCGTCGACGAAAAATCTTAATAGAATATTTCAAACCAAAACTCCAAAAGCAAATCTTTGTCAACAAAAAACTTAACAATAGAATATTTCAAACCAAAAGCAAATTCAAGATCTAAAAGAACCTAAAGGAGTTGTGCATTTAGCATTAACATGCTAATAAACACACACACACAAACATTTGGACTGTTGACTGCTCTTTGATCTGACTGCATCCTAGAATATTTGGATAGAATAAATTGAAAATTCAAAACCTTGATGAATTAAAAATCTATAAGAAATACTTCTCAAAATTTAAAAAAAATCCAAATCCATTGTAAATTTTGATGCACTACGTAATATGATTTCAGACAGGACTTTCGCCAGAACATACCATGTGATGCATATCTATCACATCATTACCACCACCATTTCTTTTACCAATGAAATTATTCCAAAATTAAATTAACCTTTTGTCTCATCTAAATAATTTTTTTCTTTCCAAAATCCTAATTTATGCCTGAAAACTATTTTTTGCAGCAACTTTTCTTAGCACTGTAAGCAACATGCTTTCACCTGATCTGAGCTCAAAAGCTATTTTTTTAAACAAATTCTCTTAGCACTGTAAGCAACATGCTTTCACCCTTAATCAATATTCTATAACTAGCAGACAAGGAAAACCTTCATTGAATTCTCAATTCCTCTACATTCTGGCTTTAATTCATCTAAAGATAGGCAGTCCATTTTTCAGAACCAGACATAATTTCTTACACAAACAAAAGCATCAAATGCAAGCTATAACTGATTTTCTTCTTTTATAAAAGAGGCTATCTTAATATCACGAGATAATTAAAACCAAGTAAAAAAAAAATGAATAAAGTAAAAATATAGTTATAGAAAAATTGAAAAAGTAAAAATATAGTTATAGATATAGAAATACACTGCCTTTCACACAGGAAATTTGGTATTGGAAGTAATGCTCAAAATACCGAAGAACTTACAGTGCCTACTCTCGAAGACTCTGAACGTGGCAAGATTTTAGGACCATAGCTAGCTGAATTAACCCCAAAAATATTATTCTTCCGCTCACATCCCAAAAGAAGGCCTGTAAAAAAACGCATGATATTTTAGTGATCAAGAAAGAAACAAGTTTCCAAAAGGAACGGCACTCACACAGCTTAGCATCAGAAACAGAAGGCTGTGTCATTGAGCAGACATGCAGTGATAGCTCAAGTGCCCAACCAGAAGATGAAACCATCCATCCAAATGGAGTGAACCGAATCATATATCAACTAGTTAGCCTCTGATCAACCCATTAAGTACCATATACCAATATTATAATAAGAAAAAAATGGATAGGATCCTTTTTTTTGTTAAGAAAATGTAAAGAAATAGAAAACATGAAAGAACTAAAAGAATAATGTTTCACCTTCAGCATTAGAAGAGACCTTGAAACTAACAACAAATTCTGGATAGATGTGGGTGTTCATATTCATATTCCATACTATAAAGTTTCTTGGATTGTGGATGTCATCCACCCCACTATCATAGTCACTACTACTGGGACGGTACTGTCTAGTGCCAGGATGGAGAAGCTCCATATTCCCCATTATTACACGGCAAAAGACGATGTGTCGAACCCCATTTTCGTCAACATCGCAATAATTAGCACTGTAAATAAGGCAAACTTGAATCCTTTTCTACCCATTACAATAGAATAATCTAGAATAAAAGTACATAAATGATAAAATAATGAAGTACTAAAGTAGAATGTAAAGAAGACACCGATTACATTACTTTTTAATAAGAATTTACTTCATTTGGTGCTTAACCAATGCCCCGGGGGCACTGGTTAACATTCTCCAAATAAATAAGGGGAAAAAGGTTCTGGCCATGCAACACAAATATCAAATTTTTAATATTATAGAACATTTCAAGGAAAAAATATATTGACAATTGACAGTAATAATAGTGATTTAAAAAACAATACCATGCAGAGATGTATATCAGTAGAACTCCATTCTTAAATAAAATAATTGGTCTAGAAATCAAAGGAAGGAAGCTTCTAAATTTCTATTCATCTTGCTTTAACACGACAAATTCAAGCCTAGGAAAATTTCAACAATATTATTAACATATAAAAAAAAAATTATTGTTCAAATTTGATGATTAGAAATTCAACCTGGCAAAAGGACAGGTAGCAGCTGCAAGATGAACACCAATGCCATGCATGCATTTAGATGCAGATGGTACACAATGACCAAGCCCACACTTCATCATAGTAGGTAATTCTCCTTTGGAAGAAGCAAGCCAAGCATATCGAACATTAGCATCCCCCCGACAATTTTTTGTAATTTCAGCTTGCTTCTCAAACAACTCCAATCGTGACTGCACCAATGTACTTGAGAAGGGGTAAATCTCAACTATGTCAGCACTACCAAAACTACCAGTTCCCTTAAGAAACATCTTTTGTACAGTATCCAAGTCCAACTTTCCATATACAATTTCATTATATGCATTAAAACCTATACTTTTATTTTGCTCAACGGCTTCGCCAACACTTCCATTTCCCATGTTATTACTGCTATCTTCAATTTCTAAATCATTATGATTGCAGGCTTGTTTAGCATCAATTTGAACATGCTTAAAGGTGACATTGGACTCCCCAATGCACTCCCCCAACTTGGATGCACCTACTCCATTTATTTCAATTCCTAAATGTAATTTAATTTCATTAGGACCTTGGAACAAAGATTCATGACCTTTTCTGCTGTCCTGATTGCAGAGATCATAAGGCCCTTCATCAGAAGCAGCATAAATTTCAGGGAAAAAGCAGCACCCTGTCTCATCAATCCAAGCAATAGGTTGCTGCAAACCAGATTTCAAATTCATCTGATACATGTGCAAAAAGTCCAGCACAAGATGATGGCCATTTAACTCTACCTCCACAGCTGCTTTCTTTACATCAAAATCTTTCCTAACCAAATCAACAACATCCTGTGGGAAGTCCTTCCATCCACCATTTTGATAGACCATCAAACGTTCTGGGCTCCCGCTCTTCTTATAATTCATATAATACCTAACCAACGATCGTCCAATATGATTCTCTGATTTCGTTGGCTTGCTTTTGTACCCTTTCAATCTCATATGTTTGACAACCTTGTTTCTTGGTGTTATTAGTGATGTACATTGAGGTAACACTGGTCGCAGAGCTCCATTTGAACATGTAGCATGTCGAGAAGCACGCTTCCGCTTCAGATTAAGCACGTTCCTGTTAGACGCCTTTCCGTTGTTTGCTTCCATGTTGATCTACTGGAACAATATCTTTGAACACGTTCAAATGTAAAAGCTCAGAATGCAGAAACCAAACAAAATTCTGGTCGTTTGGAAGTTTCAAATAAACTGTACCAGTGAGAGTGCGGACCATGACATCAAGAATGTTTGGAACACCCTGAATATTTAAAAAAATTGAGAATAGGTAACTAATATATAGGACCATGTACACATCGTTATAAAGTTAACATGATAAATAATAAATTAATCAATAGAAGTAATCCACGCGTGATAAATCAATCAATCTAAAACCGTTTGACTTTCTGGTGAAATTTGCAAAAGTACCATCTCCAAGAAGATAAGAAAAATATTTATGCCAGAAAAACACTTCAGCTTTCAGATGAAACATGCTACATAAATAATATTTTTAAATAAAAACAGAACAGGCAATATATACTCACTTATGCCGTGTTTTTAAAATACAGTCGTATTTTTCAAGAAATAATGCTTCTAGAAATCAAACATTTGCTGAACATAGACTTTTCTTCTGTCCAATAAGCTACATTGACAATTCAATTATGCCAAGCTTTTAAATACAAGGGTATTTTTCAGCTCAATAACCAGTATACCACTTCTCAATACTCCAAAAAAATGGGGAAAAACTGAATATGAAAAATAATGTACAAGCAATACTATAGACAGATTATTACATGATTATTTTAAGTTATATCAATGGCTGTTGACGAACCTTTTATCGGATGAAGGGTAAAAATACTAACATAACAACTGATTCCTAACATTGGCAGTTTAAACAAAAAAGTGGTAAAATCTTAAAAGAGTAAATCATAACAACCAAAGTTTAAGAAATAAAATACCACAAAATCAATTAAAAGCATAATAAAAAAGCAAAAATATGCATACCAAGCACTTCTGTTGACGTCCATATTGTACATTCTCTTCTCTGAAACACCTATAATCATGATCATGGAATCAAAAACAAAAATACCAATCAGAAAATACTAAAAAAGAAATTGCAAAATTAAAATCACATTACTATATATATCAACAACCAAACCCTAATATATCAACAGATCAGTACAGTCAAAAAAGTTGGGGTAAAAAGAAAAATCTTGATTAAAAAAATCGAGTTACCTCTTGCTCTCAAAAACAATTTATTATCGTTTTATTTTTTGATCTATTTGAAATTTCCAGAAGTTGGGATATGAGAATAGGAACGAACGAATGAGAAACCCAAACCCTAATTAGAAGAGGCGGTGGAGACAAAGAGCACGACCGAAGGACAGAGCAGTCAAAATACTCCTCCAAACATTATATAAGCAAAATTAGGGCAAAATTAGTGTTTTAATTCCTCAGTGTTATAAAGAAAAAACAATTTTTTAAATTAATTTTTTTTTGTTAGGCATTAATTTATTAAATGAAAATGGAAACCAAATAGTATAAGGACCTTGGAACTTATGTAGTCAAAGTTAAAAAAGTGTAATGAATTGTGTTTTCAATGTAAATATTTTATTTTTTTCTTTCCTCAACTTACTGGTTAACAAGACCCATTATTAAATGGTGTATTCAGTCTGTATTATTCATCAAATACACAATTTATTTGATGAACCCTGAAATTTAATTTTAGTTAATAACAGTAATTGGATGGAATATATATTTGATTTACAGTACATATTTGACACATTATATTTTAAAAAGTAAATATTTTTCTTATAATAAGACCAATTTTACTATATAGATACATGCGCCAAACTTGATAAAATTATAGAGTGAGACTCATTTTAATTTTTGAAAAAAATTGCAAAAACCCATCTTAGTTTAAGAGACAAATAAAGAATAATAAACAAAAAAATTTAATGCATACATTTTTAGAGGAACTTCTTTTCTTAGAGGTTTTTTAAGAGGAACTTTTTTTTTTAGGGAGAGGAACATAATTCATCATACCTTCTCTACATCTTTTTTATCGATGAATTAAACATAAATAAAAGAAATAGAAGAAATTTTTTTACAAGGTTAACGGTGTTTACCACTGCATCATTTAGGCGAGTTTTGGTTTATCTACTATAATTTGTAAAAAAAAAAAAACGTTGAATTACAACCTTATAGTTTGAATGTTTTATTTTTGACTTTAATGAATTTTTACCGTATAAAATAGATGATTTAGTAAGGGTAAATCAAAATTCATTCAAATTACAAAGGGCGAAAGTGCCTTACAAAAGACTTTAATGAATTTTTACTGTACAAAATTGAATTTTTAGGGGAAAGAAAATGTTGAATTATTTGGGGTTAGGATGCTCTCCATTTGATAAAATAAATGGAGGATACAATTTAGAGAGAGATAAATACACAAGATAGATAGCGGATCATACCATTAAGTGGATCCCGCCATCGTTAATTATTTTTCACTTTTTTCAAAACTTTTTGAGTCTATATCTCTCTAAATGGAAGAAATAGAGAGGGTACAAAATTGAGAGGATCTTAACTCAATTATTTATATGTATTTACACATTGTATATACTATTTTATTTACAATTTAATCTCACTCTATTTAATTACTAAAAAAATCACACCCTGTTTGAATAATTTGTTTAGATATCTATGCTTTTATTATAAGGATAATAAATTTTGGTGTAACATTTTCTCTTTCAATTTTACAACTCATAGCATATCAAGTTTTTATACAACTAGATTTTTGACCCGTGCTTTATTGTAAAGGGATTGACATACGAATCATAAAATGCAATATATAATTGGCAACGGTGAAAAAATAACACGTCATAATCTATAGTAGACAAAATAAAATACTTCATAAAATGTATAAAATCTGAAAATATTATATAAGAAAATCCGGTAATCCTATCAATAATTCGGTAAAAGAAATATGAAATTTTTAGTACATTGGCATGTAGTTTCATCACACATTGCAAAATACTTCATCATATACGACGTATGGCCTCTAAAAAAATATACTATTGTATGCATTTTTTTTTCCTTTCTAAAATCAGGCTCAATTGCAAACTTATTATTATTTTATAATTTAACATTTTTATATCATTATTAATTGAATACAATATATACATGTTTAAACAATTGATAAGGAAAAT
>Ga0228710_1000823_pt1 | contig 43115 bp, 24 predicted proteins | sample MedpolnodulmetaG_FD_177995 | JGI IMG/M metagenome (GOLD analysis project Ga0228710, IMG submission 177995) | Root nodule microbial communities from Medicago polymorpha collected in Santa Monica, California, United States - pink nodules | ecosystem: Host-associated > Plants > Roots > Nodule... | reverse complement strand
CGACACATAACCTTAAGTTCTCTTGCTCTATCTCTAATTTTCTTTCCCTCTTGGCTTTCAAGATCCATAAACCTCTTAACAAGCTCTTCCATATCTTCTTTTGCGAAAAACACATCACTCTCCAACTTCGATGATTTCTCTACCTTCCACCCATTTTTCCATTCATCAACAATTTGAGTGCTATTAGGGTGTTGATCATGGGCAAGAGGGAATGTCAAAATTGGTACACCAGAAAAAACAGTATCCAAAGTAGAATTCCATCCACAATGACTCCAAAATCCACCTATAGAAGAATGAGACAACACCTTGAGTTGATCACACCAAGGTATCACCATTCCCTTATCTCCACACTTGTCTTTCAACCTCGATGTTTCCCTGTGGGCCACATAAAGGTATCGAATTTCACTACTGTTAAGTGCTTCAATGATTTCGTCGATTTGGGCCCTAGACGTGGAACAGAAACTGCCAAAAGAAATGTATAATACGGATTCAGATGGTTGAGAATCTAGCCATTTTATATAGTCGTGGCTATGGTCAGTGTTTTCCGTTTTTTTTCCTTCAAGGTCTAAATAAGGTACTGCAGGACCAATAGGATAGATTGGAAAGGGGAATATAGATTTAAGGGTATCAATTGTTTCAGCTTCTAACTCATGCACTGTTGTGAGAAGAAGGTAATTTGCTTTGGTAACCTTGGAAATGCATTCCAATGAGAGCTGTATATTTCGAGGATCGTCTCCGCGAACAACAGTTCGAAGGTCTTCTATATGGAGAGACGAAATTCCTGGCATGTTCTCTGCACAGATTAGATAAGCAGTCATGTACAATTGCATTAATTTTTAGCAGATGATGATATGCAATAAATAAAAGTATCACTCGAAATTAAATATGTCAAGACTAATATCCTTGTGATAACTCATTGATAAAATAATTCCATGCTAAATTCCAAATTTACCATTCATTCTGTGGTTATTTTAGATGGTTAGTAGTTTTTTTTATCAATATAGTAAGTAGTTTAACATCTTGTTCTGAAAATTAGCTAGAGAAAGAATTGGAATGAATCTTTAAGCTTTATATAGCTCAAATACAATTTAACACAAATATTGGTTACCATAATGCATGATTAAGGTATTTGAAATTACATATGCCTTAAACTTGACAGTTGACATGCTTAGAAGCTTACATGACTTAAGAGAAATTTTCCTTACCCCTTTTCTAAGGAAAAAAAAATGAAGGAACTATATTTATTACTAGTTTAATATAAATAATTATTAGAAATTTGTCTGTGAGGTTCTACCTCAGTATTAAGAACTCGATTTTATAATCTTAAGAAGAATATTAAAATATCCTCACACACGGTTGTAAAATAATCATTAGTTACTTTTATTAATAATCAATTTCTATTCCCCATTTTGTTCTTGAAAAAAAAAATTGTTTGAAAGTTAGAACCCTATAGCTTATAATGAACACTAACACAATAATATTTTTTTCCTATGTATTATATATTTAACATTTCTAATTGGATTCAAGCCAAATTTGCTAATATCTCGAGTGACTACGGAGTATGCTATGAGAATCCCTAAGAGCACACCCAAGTGAATCCGCTGATTCCATCAATGCCACATGATGACAATCGAACGATGATCCACATATCACGCCGAGAACAACCCAAAGGGTTTGGTAGGTTCCACCTAGAAAACCCTAAAATGTGTAATATATATTACATGATATCACTAGTAAGGATAACTTAGGCTCCAAGTAACATAGCTTAGCTTAGTTTCCTTTATAATAAGCTGATGCATTCCCACTGTAACCTATTGTGCATGCTCAACTACCTATAAATAAGCTTGTAACTATTGAACCATTATGCAATAATACACTATTTTCCTGATTTCATAATATGGTATCAGAGCCGGTCACTCTTTGATTTCTTGGAGGACAAAGAAGTAAATCATTGTTTCCAGGTCCTCATCTGAAGTTGAGTATCGGGCTCTAGCTTCAGCTACTTGTGAGCTTCAATGGCTTCTGTACTTGCTCAAGGATCTCAACATTCAATGCTCTATGCTTCCTGTCCTTTTTTGTGATAATCAAAGTTCCCTCCATATAGCTGTTAATCCAGTTTTTCATGAACGCACAGAGCATTTGGAGATTGATTGTCATCTGGTGAGAGAAAAACTTCAAGCTGGCATCATGAAGCTTCTCCCTGTTTCTTCTCAATATCAGATTGTTGATTTCTTCACAAAATCCTTGCTTCCTCAGCCTTTCAACACTCTTCTATCCAAGTTAGGGCTCCTGGATTTGTACCAACCTCTAACTTGTGGAGGATATTACATGATATCACTAATAAGGATAACTTAGGTTCCAAGTAACATAGCTTAGCGTAGTTTCCTTTATAATAAGCTGACGCATTCCCACTGTAACCTATTGTGCATGCTCAGCTACCTATAAATAAGCTTGTAACTATTGAATCATTATGCAATAATACACTATTTTTCTGATTTCATAATAATATAAATAAACACATTTGATCCAAGTTAAAGATACACGTTCTCTAAACTCTAAAACCTTACACTCTCAAATCTCAATCACAAACTAACTTGATAGTGATTGCAAGTACACCCCTCAGCCTCGCTCTGAGGTCCTGCCTCTATCGTGCTTCCACCACTCCGACCTTCGATCTAGATCACCTCTGGATCAAAACACTATTAGTTGATGTTTTACCTTTTAATCTTTGTAGAAAACTTGTTAGATAATAGCGATTAGCAATATATAAAGTGGGTTGTCTCCTCTAATCAAGAAACCGCTAATCACACTTATTTATCGTACCAATCCATTACGTCAAATTAACTATATATTGGAATAATTATAGAATTTTAAAATGAGCATAGAACATTTTTTGAAAATAATTCTAATCCACGGTCAACTTAAAATTTTGTATGCTGTGAACAAAATCATATGACTTAAGTTAAACATTTTTAACTATAACATTATGAGTAGGGATATTCACTAGTCAGACAAACTCGTAAACTTCCAAACAACTCAGGTTTGAACGAGTTTGTTCATATTGTATCCAAATTGAACAAATTTGGTAAAATTTGGGTTGGATTGATCGGATCACCTAGACCCGTGAACACCCATAGTTACGAGATTGCAGGTGATGCATATTATTTAAATTTATGTTTTTTTTTTCTTCAAATATAAATAAAGTTGTAACTAAAATTAAGCATAGATCTAACAAATGATTAATTGTAAATTTCATGCAATCATGCAATCAGTACAAGTGTAGTTATTGGATCGAGATACCTTCAACTTTCAAAGTCAATGTTTTGTATTTAAAATTGGAATAGTCTCGGATCTCAATCCAACAACCATGGTTAAACCAACCAACTACATGAAATGTCACTTTTTTACTACATTCCTATTTCTTACCCAGCTTATCATGAGTTAAGTGTTGATGACGTGAAAAGACCTCAAGATGATGCAGCATGGAGTAAAATGATGCGGACATGGTCCAAAGAGATGCCACCGGAATATTCCTCCGATTACCAACATCAACAGGCCACCGCAGCTCAACATCACCAACAATCACATTCACCGGCAACTCAAGTTGATCAAGAAGTTGTTCAAACGGCGCTTCCATCTTCGTCATGGCAGCTTCATAAAACAGATGAAAATTATCTATAGTTTTCTCCCGCTCCGGTGGAGCCACGTTCGGTATGATGGCGAAGCGGATGGATTCCGGCTTTGGATCGCTGCCCATAAAGCCAAGCCATTCTGCAGTGACTACAAAAGTGATAAGAATGTTGTTGGGTTTTCGTGAGATTAGGAATTTGCATAAGCTTAGCATGGGGTTGATGTGTCCTCTTCCTGGAAATGGCATCGCCACAACGTGGCACACGTCATCGCCGGAGAAATTCATTGCCGGAGAATGGCTACTGAGAGATGAGATGAGTTGTTCGTGGTTTGATTCTTGTGATTAGTCAATGTGTATCTAATGTTAGACTCTAGAGATGAGAGCTGTATAAAACAACAAAGGAAATACTTTAATAATTGTATTGGATTGATGAGTTGTTCACGTATATGATAAAGTAGTTCTTCTCCGTTTCAAAATGACTGTCGTTTTAGTCAAATACACAGATTAAGGAATGTAATGAAATAATTATTAGACATAACACTTTTATTAAATTGCTCTTACTTTATAAGAAAAAGACAAACTTAAAGTTCCATTGAAAATTATGTAAGAGAAAAATTTGAGTATTTATTGAAAGTAAAGTTGGAAGAAGTTGTATTAGAAATGTAAAGTGACATTTATTTTAAAAAAAAATTGGCTAAAGTGACACTTATTTTAAAACGGAGGGAGTAACAAAAAGAACTCTCAATAGTATTTTATTACATAGGATCAAGCATGTGAATATTAAAGTACGATTCATGATTATTGTGTCTACCATAAAGTTTTAGATGGATAAATAAACAGTCTAATACCATGTTACTTTGGTTGACCAACCTACATATAATTCAATAGCAAGTACGCAACTGTATGGTTCTTTAAGAAAAGTATGCTTCCCCTACTATTCTACATTGATGAGTTATTATTACACATAATGGTACATGCTACAGTTTTCTTAAATGATCAAAGTACAGAGTCATCTATCAAACAGCAATTCGGTTACACATTCAATTACAATACCCTTCATTCCATTAATGCATTGCTTATTTGTGTAACTAAACCAAACCTACTCAACACGTCAGAGACCTTGAATTTTGTTTTATTAGTGGAAATCAAAATTGGTACCACCATATGGTTTATATAACACACACTATGCACCAATCACTTACACTAGACTCAAGTGGTATCAGTGACATTCAAGATGAAATGTCACTCATAAATGTATCGAGGTTCCTATCTGAAGATCCGCCTTTACCAATCGCTTTACGACACACAATCTTTAGTTCTTTCGCTCTATCTCTAATTTTCTTTCCCTCATGGCTTTCAAGATCCATAAACCTCTTAACCAACTCTTCTATATCTTCTTTTTGCAAAAATCACATCACTCTCCAACTTTGATGATTTATCTACCTTCCACCCATTTTTCCATTCATCTACAATTTGAGTGCTGTTAGAAATTAATCAAATTTGAGTGCTCCAAATTTGGATTTATTGTTCGGATTTTAATGAGTGTAGTGCTCATGACTCATGAGTGTGTGTATAAATAAATTGTTTTAGGGAGCACTTGTGGAATAGATTTAGAGACTTATTTCCTACAAGACTATTTTGGTTTCAAAAAATAATTTATCGTGGACGGTGTGTCTTCACACACCTTAGAGTTTAGACTATGAAATTTTAGTGTTACGCACATGACTCGTTTGTCGATCATGATTGGTGGTACATGAAGAGCTCGTAGTGCTCGTAATTGTTCTGATTTTCCGAGTTGGTGGACACCTTTTTCCAGCCTATAAAATTTTAGGGTTCACGCACATGACTCGTTTGGGATATGACTTTGAAAATGCATAGCTTTGTCCGTTGAGCATGTTTAAGTGACGCATAAATGGTATATCCCTTGTACCATTAACAAAGTGTGTGTCATTCAAAGCATTATCTTCGCCAATTATGCAACTATATGCTTCTAAAACAGAAGTATCCCTTCTATTAAACACGGATTAAAAGAAATACCCATAATGCTACATATATTCTGCAGTTTGCTTATATGATCAAATAGCTAACTCATTCATCAAAGAGCATTTCAGTCACAGTTTTATGACATTCTTACAAAAAATTACAATATCCTTCACTCCAGTAATTCATTGCTTATTTGTGTAACTGCACCAAAGCTACTCGACACATCAATGACCTTGAAAAAATAAATTATTAGCAGGAATCGAAATCGGTATCCTGTGGTTTACAACACTGACACAAACTGCACACTAACCACTTACACTAGACTCTGGTGGTATCGATAAGCTTCAAGAAAAAATGTCACGGATAAATGCATCGAGGTTCCTATCTGAGGATCCGCCTTTACCAATAGCTTTACCACACATAACCTTAAGTTCTCTTGCACTCTCTCTAATTTTCTTTCCCTCTTGGCTTTCAAGATCCATAAACCTCTTAACAAGCTCTTCCATATCTTCTTTTGCGAAAAACACATTATTACTCTCCTCTAACTTTGTTGATTTCTCTATCTTCCACCCATTTTTCCATTCATCAACAATTCGAGTGCTATTAGGAAATTGATCATGGACAAGAGGGAATGTCAAAATTGGTACACCAGAAAAAACAGTATCCAAAGTTGAATTCCATCCACAATGACTCCAAAATCCACCTACAGAAGAATGAGACAACACCTTGAGTTGATCACACCAAGGTATCACCATTCCTTTACCTCCACACTTGTCTTTCAACCGTGATGTTTCTCCGCGAGCCACATAAAGGTATCGAATTTCACTATTGTTCAGTGCTTCAATGATTTCGTCTGTTTGGGCACTAGAAGCGGAATTGAAACTGCCAAAAGAAATGTATAATACGGATTCAGATGGTTGAGAATCTAACCATTTTATATAGTCGTGGCTATGATCAGTGTTCGGTGACTTTTTTTCTTCAAGCTCTAAATAAGGTACCGCAGGACCGATAGGATAGATTGGAAAGGGGAACATAGATTTAAGGGTATCAATTGTTTCAGGTTCTAACTCTTGCACTGTGGTGAGAAGAAGGTAATTTGCATTGGTAACCTTGGAAATACATTCCAATGAGAGCTGCATTGCTCGAGGATGGTTTCCGCGAACAACAGATCGAAGGTCTTCTATATGAAATGACGAAATTCCTGGGACGTTCTCTGCACAGATACGCAGTCATGTACAATTGCATTAATATTCGGCAGATGATGATGATATGCAATAAATAAAAGTATCACTCCATATTAATTATGTCCAATCACCAAAAATAGAGATTGAAGAATAATTCCCAAGACTAATTATTGATAATTATCTAAAATCCCAAATTTACCATTTATTATGTAACTATTTTAGATGGTTAGTTGTCTTTTGATCAATGCAGTAAGTAGTTTAACATCTTCTCAAAATTAGCAAGAGAAAGAATTGGGATGAATCTTTAAGCTTTATATAGCTCAAATGCAATTTAACACAAATATTGGTTACCATAATGCATGTTTAAGGTATTTTAAATTACATAGCTCAAATACAATTTAACACAAACATTGGTTACCATAATGCAAGTTTAAGGTATTTGAAATTACATATACCTTAAACTTGACATGCTTAGTTAAGCCTATTATCTGAGTCAATCGAATTTCATTGGTTTGGATCAGGTCAAAAGTTCGTATTTTTTCTGTCAAACGCAAACAATCCAATGATGAATGAGTTGATTTGGATTTGTTTATCAGATCCATGGGACATTATTTTTATAAAAAAAAAAAAATCCTAAGAAAAAATATAATTAAATGACATTATATTTAATTAAAATTTCAACATTGAAACTAAATTCAACGATATAAAATCTTAAATCTTGAATTTTATTGAAACACATAAAATAATCACAATTTTTTTTTTATGGATTGAATCCACAAGTTTACGAGTTTGGAATCCAACAAGTTTGTTTGTATAGGATCCAAACTTGCACAAAGTTGGTAAAATTTGGGTTGGATCATCAGTTGAACGGATCACCAAGACCTATGAACACCCCTGGCTATAAGATTGTGGGCGATACATATTAGTTAAATTTATATATTTTTCTCCAAAACTAAATAAAGTCATAACTAAAATTAAGCACATATCTAACAAATGAGTATTTAACTAGCGGAACCCATATTGTCCCGCAATCATTAATTTGAAGCAATCCTGCAATCAATGCAAGTGTAGTTATTATTGGATCAAGATCAAACATTCAAGTTTCAAACATGATATTTTGTATTTGAAAAAAACAAGTAGGTATTAAACTTTGAACTGTTTTATCTCAAGCCAATTATCATGGTTTTTACTACATGAATTCCTATTTCTTACCCAGCTTATCATAAGTTAATTGTTGGTGTCGTGAAAAGACCTCAAGATGATGTAACATGGAGTAAAATGACGCTGACATGGTCCAAAGAGACGCCACCGGTATATTCCTTCGTTTACCAACATCAACAGGCCACCGCAGCTCAACGTCACCAACGATCACATTCACCGGAAAATCAAGCTGATCAAGAAGCTGCTCAAACGGCGCTTCCATCTTTGTCATGGCAGCTTCATAAAACCGATGAAAACTATCTGTAGTTTTCTCCCGCTCCGGTGGAACCACGTTAGGAATGGTGACATAGCGGATGGATTCCGGCTTTGGATCACTGCCGATAAAGCTGAGCCATTCTTCAGTGACTACAAAAGTGATAAGAATGTTGTTGGGTTTTCGTGAGATTAGGAATTTACATAAGCTTAGCATGGGGTTGATGTGTCCTCTTCCTGGAAATGGCATCGCCACCACGTGGCATACGGCGTTGCCAGAGTCAGAGATATTCATTGCCGGAGAAATGGCTACTGAGAGATGAGATGAGTTGTTTGTGGTTTGATTCTTGTGATTAGTCAATGTTTGTATCTAATGCAAGACTCTAGAGATAAGAGTTGTATAAAACAGCAAAGAAAATGCTTTAAAAATTGTTTTGTATTGGATTGATGAGTTTTTCACATATATCATAAACTAGTAACAAAAAGAACTCTTAGTAGTATTTTATTACATAGGATCAAGCATGTGAATATTAAAGTACGATTCACGATAATTCTGTCTATCATAAAGTTTTAGATGGATAAATAAACAGTCTAATACCATGTTACTTTGTTTGACTAACCTACATATCATTCAATAGCAAGTACGCAACTGTATGGTTCTTTAAGAAAAGTATGCTTCCCCTACTATTCTACATTGATGAGTTATTACACATAATGGTACATGCTGCAGTTTTCTTAAATGATCAAAGTACAAAGTCATCTATCAAACAGCAATTCGGTTACACATTCAATTACAATACCCTTCATTCCATTAATCCATTGCTTATTTGTGTAACTAAACCAAACCTACTCAACACGTCAGAGACCTTGAATTTTGTTTTATTAGTGGAAATCAAAATTGGTACCACCATATGGTTTATATAACACACACTATGCACCAATCACTTGCGCTAGACTCAAGTGGTATTAGTGACATTCAAGATGAAATGTCGCTCATAAATGCATCGAGGTTCCTATCTGAAGATCCGCCTTTACCAATCGCTTTACGACACACAACCTTCGGTTCTTTCGCTCTATCTCTAATTTTCTTTCCCTCATGGCTTTCAAGATCCATAAACCTCTTAACCAACTCTTCTTTTGCAAAAATCACATCACTCTCCAACTTTGATGATTTCTCTACCTTCCACAAATTTTTCCTTTCATCTACAATTTTAGTGCTGTTAGGAACTTGATCCAAAAAAAGAGGAAATGTCAAAATTGGTGCACCAGCGAAAACAGTTTCCAAGGTTGAATTCCAACCACAATGGCTCCAAAATTCACCTATAGAAAAATGAGACAACACCTTGAGTTGATCACACCAAGGTATCACCATTCCCTTATCTCCACACTTGTCTTTCAACCGCAATGTTTCCCCGCGAGCCACATAAAAGTATCAAATTTCACTATTGTGCTTCAATGATTTCGTCCATTTGGGAACTAGATACTGAAAGGAGACTACCTAAAGAAATGTATAATACTGATTCAGATGGTTGAGAATCTAACCATTTTATATAGTCAACACTATGATCAGTGTTTGCCAATTTTTTTCCTTACAAGTTCCAAAAAAGGTATTATTTGGCCAAGGATAGATTGGAATGGGGAATATAGATTATAGGGCGTCAATTGTTTACGCTTCTAACTTTTGCAGTGTGTTTAAAAGAAGATAATTTGCTTTGGTAACCTTGGAAATGCATTCCATTGCAAGCTGCAAAACTCAGTGATCGTTTTCGTGAAGTACAGTTCGAAGGGCTTTTGTATGAAGTGAAGAAATTCACACAGGTACTTATGTACAATTGCATTAATCTTCTGCTGATGATATGCAATAAATCAAAGTATTGCCCCATAATTATTATATGCTCATTCGCCAGTCACCACAAATAGAGATTGAAGACTAAATACTCAGATAAATATCCCTCTGATACACAACTTATGTTGCAGATTAGAGGATCATTGCTTATCATATCAACGCTTACGAATAAGATATTTCTATAAAGATTAAATAAACTATTAAGTTATTTACATAGGCGCATAGGCTATCCTGGAGAGTGTATGGAAATAAGCTGAAACAGCTAATAAACATGTCATAAGTAGTTTTTTCTCTCCTTAAATTAAATAATGAAATAAATTATCAACTAAAATTAATCACAGTAGTAAGTAACAAATGAGTAATTAGAAAACACTTCAAGATGGTTTCTTGAAATAAATTATCAACTAAAATTTATCAACAGTTAAGTGATGGTTTCTTGAAAACATATCAAGATGATGCAACATAGAATAAAACGTTGCAGACATAGTCCAAAATGCCGATACCGGAACATTCCTCCAATTACCAACATCAACAGACCACTGCAGCTCAACATCACCAACGATCACATTCACCGGCAACTCAAACTGATCAAGAAGCTTCTCAAAGGGAGCTTCCATCTTCGTCATGACAGCTTCATAGAATCCCGGAAAATTGGCTGCTTTCTCCCACTCCAGTGGGATCACATTAGGAATGGTGGCGAAGCGGATGGATTCTGGCTTTAGATCGGCGCCGATAAAATGTCATAAAACTGTGATCCCACCATTATCATCCCAAAAAGTTACTCATCGAAATACATTCTTACAAACAATTACAATATCCTTCACTCCATTAGTTCATTGCTTATTTGTGTAACAGAACCAAATTTACTCAAGACATCAGTGACCTTGAAGAAGAAAAAAAATTATCGATTGGAATTGAAATTGGTGGTTTACAATACTCACGCAAATTGCACACTAACCACTTATACTAGACTCTGGTGGTATCAATAACCTTCAAGAAGAAATGTCACTGATAAATTCGTCGAGGTTCCTATCTGAGGATCCACCCTTACCAATAGCTTTACCACACATAACCCTAAGTTCTCTTGCTCTATCTCTAATTTTCTTTCCCTCTTGGCTTTCAAGATCCATAAACCTCTTAACAAGCTCTTCCATATCTTCTTTTGCAAAAAAAACATCACTCTCCAACTTCGATGATTTCTCTATGTTCCACCCATTTTTCCATTCACCAACAATTTGAGTGCTATTGGGAAATTGATCATAGGCAAGAGGGAATGTCAAAATTGGTACACCAGAAAAAACAGCTTCCAAAGTTGAATTCCATCCACAATGGCTCCAAAATCCACCTATAGAGGAATGAGACAACACCTTGAGTTGGTCACACCACGGTATCACCATTCCCTTATCTCCACACTTGTCTTTCAACCTCGACGTTTCCTCGCAAGCCACATAAAGGTATCGAATTTCACTATTGTTCAGTGCTTTAATGATTTCGTCTGTTTGGGCTCTAGATGCGGAATTGAAACTGCCAAAAGAAATGTATAATACGGATTTAGATGGTTGAGAATCTAGCCATTTTATATAGTTGTGGCTATGATTAGTGTTCACCGATTTTTTTTCTCTGAGTTCTAAATAAGGTACTGCAGGACCAATAGGATAGATTGGAAAGGGGAGTATAGATTTAAGCGTATCAATTGTTTCAGCTTCTAACTCTTGCACTGTGGTGAGAAGAAGGTAATTTGCTTTGGTAACCTTGGAAATGCATTCCAATGCAAGCTGCATTGTTGGCTGATCGTTTTTGCGTACAACGGTTCGAAGGTCTTCCATATGAATAGACGAAATTTCTGGGATGTTCTCTGCACAGATTAGATACACAGTCATGTACAATTGCATTAATATTCGGCAGATGATGATGATTGATATGCCATAAATAATAGTATCAATCTATATTAATTATGTCCAATCTCCAAAATAGAGATTGAAGAATAAATGCAAAGACTAAATCCCAAATTTACCATTCATTCTGTGGCTATTTTAGAGGGTTAGTAGATTTTTTATCAATGCAGTATGTAGTTTAACATCTTGTTCTCAAAATTAGCAAGAGAAAGAACTGGGATGAATTATAAGCTTTATATATAGAGCTCAAATACAATTTAGCACAAATGTTGGTTTCCATAATGCATGTTTAAGGTATTTTGAAATTACATATGCCTTAAACATGACATGCTTATTAGCTTACATAATTTTAGAGAAATTTTCTCAAGTATTAAGAACTTGATTTTATAATATTAAGAAACAAAATTCAAATGACCTCGGAGACAATTGTAAGATAATCATTAGTTACATTTATTAGTAATAATTTCTCTATTCCCGATTTTGTTCTTAAAAAAAACGTTTGAAATTTAGAACTCTAATACTATTACTATTTATCATATTTAACGGCGTTTCGGATTGGAGTCAAGCCAAATTCGCTAATATACCGGGTCACTACGAAGTAGGCTATGAGAATGCCCTAACAGTGCACCCCAAGTGAATATTGTGATTCCATTAGTGTCATACGATGACAATCGAATGATGATCCATATATCACACCGAGAACAACTTAATGGATTTCGTGGGTTCCACTTAGAAAACCCTAAAATGTGTCTTATTAATAAAGAAACTTGATCCAAGTTAAAGGTACATATTCTCTAAACTCTAAAATCTCAACCTCTCGATCACAAACTAACTTGATAGTGGTTGCACGCACCCACCTCCTAACGAGGAGTTGCCTCTATCGTGCTTCCACCACTCCGACCTTCGATCTAGCTCCACTCTGGATCAAACACTATCGGTTGATGATTTACCTTTTAATCTTTGTAGAAAACTTAGGTCCACAAGTTTATGAGTTTTGAATCTTAAATCGGTTACCTATACTAAACAACTTCAAGTTTGAACTAGATTGTTTGTATTGGATCCAAACTTGAACAAATTCAGTAAAATTTGGGTTGGATAATAGGTTGAACGGATCATCGAGACTCGTGAATACCCTTAGTTGTGAGATTGCAGCCGATGCATATTAATAAAATTAATGTTTTTTTCTCCAAATATAAATAAAGTCATAACTAAAATTAAGCAGAGATCTAACAAATGAGTAATTAACTGCAATCATTAATTTTACGCAATCATGCAATCAGTCTAAGTGTAGTTATTGGATTGAGATCATACGTTCAACTTTCAAAGTCAATACTCAATATTTTGTATTAAAAAAAACAAATTGGTATCAAAATTTGAACGGTCGGATCTCAATCCAACGATCATAGTTGACCCAACTAACTGCAATGAATGTGTCAGCATTTTACTACATGAATTCATACTGCTTACCCAGATTATCATGAGTTAAGTGTTGGTGTCGTGAAAAGACCTCAAGATGATGCAACATGGAGTAGAATGACGCCGACATGGTCCAAAGAGACGCCACCGTGATATTCCTCCGATTACCAACATCCACAGGCCACCGCAGCTCAACATCACCAACGATCACATTCACCGGAAACTCAAGCTGATCAAGAAGCTGCTCAAACGGCGCTTCCATCTTTGTTATGGCAGCTTCATAAAACCGAGGAAAACTATCTATTGTTTTCTCATGCTCTGGTGGAACCACGTTAGGAATGGTGGCATATCGGATGGATTCCGGCTTTGGATCACTGCTGATAAAGCTGAGCCATTCTTCAGTGACTACAAATGTGATAAGAATGTTGTTGGGTTTTCGTGAGATTAGGAATTTACATAAGCTCAGCATGGGGTTGATGTGTCCTCTTCCTGGAAATGGCATCGCCACAACGTGGCACATTTCGTCACCGCAGAAATTCATTGCCAGAAATGGCTACTGAGAGATGAGATGAGTTGTTTGTGGTTTGATTCTTGTGATTAGTCAATGTTTGTATCTAATGCTAGACTCTAGAGATAAGAGTTGTATAAAACAACGAAGGAAATGCTTTAAAATTTGTTTTGTATTGGATTGAGGACTCGGTCACATATCATAAACTAGTTACAGAAACAACTCTTAGTAGTTTTTATTACATAGGATCAAGCATGTGAATATTAAAGTACGATTCACGATTATCGTGTCTATCATAAAGATTTAAATGGATAAATAAACACTCCAATACCATGTTACTATTGGTTGACTAACCTACATATCATTTAATAACTGGACCAAATGGTTTTTTTTTTTTATCCTCTTCCTGCTTTATTTATTATGGTGGGAGAAGATGGAATGTGGAGGTTTCCTATTTGTTTTTCAAGTGATTAGGTGTTTGGTTTCTTTTTTATGATTTAAAATTCAAGACCTTACAGGTTAATAAAATAGACACTAGCTACATGAGGACATTTTAAAGTTATATATCTTGTTGTCCATCTACTTCACTTCAAAATTAAGTATGATAACATTTTAACCAGTCCAATTATAGCCAATTGTAATCACCCTCATAGATTTTTTTTATTTTTTTTTTAAAGTGTTAAAGGCCAATCAAAACATTATCTACAGCAAGTATGCAACTGTATGCTTCTTTAAGAAAAGTATGCTTCCCCTACTATTCAACATTGTTGAGTAATTACACATAATGATACACGATGCAGTTTGCTTATACGTTATTACAATACCCTTCATCCCATTAATGCATTGCTTATTTCTGTAACTAAACCAAACCTGCTCAACACGTCAGTGACCTTGAATTTTGTTTTATTAGTGGAAATCAAAATTGGTACCATGTGGTTTATAGACACACACTGCGCACCAATCACTTGCGCTAGACACCAGTGGTATTGGTGACATTCAAGATGAAATGTCACTGATAAATGCATCGAGGTTCCTGTCTGAAGATCCACCTTTACCAATCGCCTTACGACACATAACCTTCAGTTCTCTCGCTCTATCTCTAATTTTCTTTCCCTCTTGGCTTTCAAGATCCATAAACCTCTTAACCAACTCTTCTATATCTTCTTTTGCAAGAATCACATCACTCTCCAACTTTGATTGTATCTCTACCTTCCACCCATTTTTCCATTCATCAACAATTTGAGTACTATTAGGAACTTGATCCAAGAAAAGAGGAAATGTCAAAATTGGTACACCAGCAAAAACAGTTTCCAAAGTTGAATTCCATCCACAGTGGCTCCAAAATCCACCAACAGAAGAATGAGACAACACCTTAAGTTGATCACACCATGGTATCACCATGCCTTTATCTCCACACTTGTCTTTTAGTCGCGACGTTTCACCGCGAGCCACGTAAAGGTATCGAATTCCGCTATTGTTTAGTGCTTCAACGATTTCGTCCATTTGGGCATTAGACACTGAAAGGAAACTACCTAATGAAATATATAATACTGATTCAGATGGCTGAGAATCTAGCCATTTTATATAGTGTTGGCTTTGACCGGTGTTCGCCAAATTATTTACTTCGACTTCTAAATAAGGTATTGAAGGGCCAATAGGATAGATTGGAAAGGGGAATATAGATTTCAGGGAATCAATGGTTTCAGCTTCTAACTCTTGGACTGTAGTGAGAAGAAGATAATTTGCTCTAGGCACCTTGGAAATGCATCCCAATGCAAGCTGCAAAACTTGATGATCGTTTTTGCGAAGTACGGTTCGAATGTCTTCTATATGAAGTGAAGAAATTGCTGGGATGTTTTCTGCTTGTTCATCTACATCATTTAAAAACAGCACAGATCAGACATGCACTAATGTACAATTGCATTATAATCATAATTATAATATTATGTCCATTCACCAGTCACCACTTATAGAGATTGAAGAGTAAATACTAAGATAAATATCCTTGTGATTACTTACTGGCTTATTGCTAAATAATTTCCTGCTAAAACCCAAATTTACAATTCATAATTCGGCGGCTATTCTAGATTGTTAGTACACCTTGACCAATGCAGTATGTAGTTTAACTTCATGTTTTAAAAATTAGCAAGAGAAAGAATGGGAATGGATCTTTTGATTTGAAATTACCAGTCTTAAACTTGACAAGTTCACACTTAACCTAAATTTTCCTATCCGAGAAAAGAAAAATGAAGGACCTTATACTAAGTATTAACACATTAATACTAAGGCACTGTTTGGAAAAACAACTTACTTTGCAGCTTAGGATAAGTGTGCATCATACAAGCGCTTATGAATAAACTATTTCTATAATAAAAGATTAAGTAAAGTCAAACAGATTTTGTATAAATTATCAGGTTTCATAAGCTATCTTGGAGAGCTTATGAAAATAAGTTGGTTTCATAAGTTCTCCATAACAATGTCACAACTCACAGGTGCTTATGCAAGTAGATAAACATAAACTCAAATAAGCCAAATCAAACAGACCTTAAATGACACTAATTAAGTGATGGTTTGACCTTTCATTGACTTGTTTAATCTAGTGATGTTCCATACTTTTTCTAGGAAAAGATTAATTCCTAGAAATTTACATGAAACAATATTTCATCATAACTTGTAAGATTTTAAAATGCACAACTAATTTTTTTTTCTCAGTATATTAAGCATAGTTCTACTTCATTATAACTAAAATTAAGCATAGTAATACTTCTACGAATGAGTAATTACCCAATTTATCAACTGTTAATTGCTGGTTTCGTGAAAACACATCAAGATGATGCAGCATAGAGTAAAACGACGCAGACATAGTCCAAAACGCCGCCACCGGAACATTCCTCCGATTACCAACATCAACAGGCCACCGCAGTTCAACATCACCAACAATCACATCCACCGGCAACTCAAGCTGATCAAGAAGCTTCTCAAACGGCTCTTCCATCTTCGTCATGACAGCTTCATAGAAACCAGGAAAATCTCCCGCTTTCTCCCGCTCCGGCGGGATCACGTTGGGAATGGTGGCGAAGCGGATGGATTCTGGCTTTGGATCGGCGCCGATGAAGGTGAGCCACTCTTCTGTGAGTACGAAGGTGATGAGAAGGTTGTTGGGTTTTTGAGAGGTTAGGATTTTGCAGAAGCTTAGCATGGGGTTGATGTGTCCTCTTCCTGGAAATGGCATCGCCACAACGTGACATACGGCGTTGCCGGAGTCGGAGATATTCATCGCCGGAGAAATGGGTTGGTGAGAGTTGAGTGGGTTTGTGATTAGTTGAGTTTTGTATAGATAAGTGTTGTAATGAGAGATACTCCCTCTTAAATCTTTATTGACTAAACTATCAAGTTGTTCTTTATCATTATACCAAATTTTCAATTTCACATTGACTCCGATTATAACTCAAAATAGTTTATGTCTTTGTCAAATATTTCTTAGATTAGTGTCTGATTCTATTAATTGTTTTGTATTTTGAGTGTTAATGGTTCATGTCTTTTCGATATTATTTAGTGGTTAATGGCATAATGTCTTTTGGATCTTATTTGGTACGTTAATGGCTTAAATGCAAAACAACTAATAGAGTCAGGGAGCAATCTGAGAAATGTTTGACAAAGACAAATACCATTTTGAGTTATTAATAGAATCAGGACCACTTTAAAAATCTGATACAAAGACAATTACCAATATGGTGATTTACTCGATCTTTATTATAAAAGAACTGCCACCCTAACAACTTCTCTTTTTCAAGACATTTGTTAAAGATTTAAATTGGAAATAATTTATAAATTTTATATAAAAGAAAAATATTTTTTTGTTATTCAATGTGTTGAATGCACAATTTTTAAGATAAAAATTTCTGTTTCATACTTCTTAACAAATATGTTGAAGCATTTGTTAGCATTTTTCATAAAAAAAAATCTATTTTTAAGATTTATATAATAAATTATGTATATGTTGTATATTACTCCTTCCATCCCAAATTTTGCAATGTTTTAAGCATTCACATGTATTAAGAAATATAATTAATTTTGTGTGGAAAAGATAAATAAAAGAATTGAAACAAAGATAAAATAATAAATAGTTAAGGATATAATATAAAAAGAATCATTAAAATTTTGTTAGTATCTGTCAAAAAAAAAAATTCATTAGTATGGTAAAGCGACATATAATCTGAGACAATTTTTTCTAAAACGACATATAATTTAAGACGGAAGAAGTCTATAATAATGAGAAAAATGTTATAAACACTCTCTTTTTAACACTCTCTCTAATACTCACTTTATCATTTGATGAAATCAATGTGGACTCCACCACTTTATGTGGAATCCATTTCCAAAGTGTAAGATCCACATTGATTTCATCCAACGAGAGAGTGAGTGTTAAAAAGTGTTAAAAAGTGTTAAAAAGGTACTCCCTCCGTTTTTGATTACATACATCATTAATTGAATGAACTTAAAAGTCAAAATTTGCTTGTAATAAAAAACGGAGGGAGTAGTGTGGTTAACTAGTTTAAGATTTCATGATTTTAACTAGTTTTTAGTGTTATTCAATAATTTTAAACTAGTAATGCTTGTTTTGAATGTTTGATGGAACATGAGGAAGAATTGCATTGGAGATTAGGGGAGATACAACATGGAATGGATGATGCATTATTGAAGATATCGAAGGATGTAGCGTTTTGGATCGTCATCCGGTTTATACAACAGTATGAATACATGGGAATAGGAACCTCTCTTATCATTGTTTAATGGTTAAGTTTTGTGAGATAGAGCCAATGATTAAGTATGACGAAGAAAGGAATATTCTTGGAGTAGGTAGGACAAGGTAAGGACATCTCATAGAGGAAATGTCAATATGGTACAACTTGTAGTGATTGGTCTTGTACTATAAAAGGACAACCACATTTTAGTGTTAGGGTCTAATCTTTTACATTTGAGAATTGAGCGTCCAAGTTCATCTAGGGTTAAGCAGCATAAGAGATAGTTCTTAATGATTTAGAGTTAGGATTATTTAGGTGATGCTTCAAGCTCACCTCCTTCTTTATTGAGTCGTATTCTTCTTTTAACTCTATTTTATCAATCAATTTAGTTTTTCATGTTTTCATTTATGTTGCATTTCACCTTTATCTCTATGGTTAAGCTCGTCGTGAGCTAAACCATTTCTTGTGGTTTAGACATGATGAGGTTATGATATTATTTGTTTGAGACTTATAAAGTTGTAGCTTCATGCTTCATTCAAACAAACTGTTTAAACTCAAAATCTTTGAGAGTGAAACTTGATCTCTTTCACTTTTGATGTTATAATTCCCTGACACCGAAAAGGTATTGGGAATGGAAAATGTCTATTTGATATGAGTTACGTTCCTCTAAACTAAAAAGTGATGGGAACAAGATAGGCTATTTCGTACGAGTACTAGATCTTAGAGGATCCTGAAAACGCTTAGATCTAACTAGGACTCTTGCCATAAGCAAAAGGTTCAACCAGAATATTACTTCAGTGAGAAAAGTTGATGACCTAACCTAGCCACGTTGTGTGTTAAGATTAAGTGATTTTACTTCAAGGGGACGTCTTAATGTGCTTAACATGAAGGCTGAGTTGTGATATATTCCTAGTGTCCACCAGGTTTCCAGTAAGCCATAGAAAGTTATAGCTATGTAGATTATAGCAAAGCTCTGTCATAATTAATTCATTGTTTAAACCACTGATGACACTAGGTCATATGTTATTTTGTTAGTTGTTTTTCATGCATTCCAGTAGAGTTCAGATGAATATTAGTGTCTCTGAAGCTGAAAAAGATAGAAAACAGGGAATAAAGGAAAACAACAAATCGAGCCATGATTTCTTTACATCGGAACATGATTTTGAGGGAAACTGAAGCATTTCCATTCAACAATTATCGGACCACGGTTTTTATAAATTGGGGCACGATTGTTAGAAGCGTCTGGACATATTTTGAAAGTTAATATGAAATTGGGCTACAATTTCTACAAATCGGGGGCACGAGTTTTCTGTCACTGAAAGAGGATCTATACAATCCATATGTTTCAGTGCAAAAGGTTCAAAATTTTGGATCTTGGAGGAATACTTTGCATGTAAGGACTTGAGAATAAGCAATGATCTTACACCAACTCATAGTTGGTCATGATTTATGTAATGTTCCATTTACCCTTGCATTTCATTGTCTTAGTTATGAGTGGCTAAATCTTTTCTAATTAGGCCGTAGATGAATTTATTGTAAGTTGATGAACATGTGATTTGTATGAACTCTCTTTAACATGAATGGGATCCTAGTTTTATTCTTATTTGGTCAAGCTTAATGTTATTTGTATGCTGACGAATGTAGAACTGATTCTAAATCTCGAATGACTACTAGCCATAACTTTTGAATTAGAAATATGATATATAATTAACTTAACAGATTAAGCTAGAGATAGATGATAGTTAATTAAGTTATGAGATAGGAGTTAACAGACACTTAAAACCTTCGACGGTTACAAATGCACTTAAGAAATTAAGGGATTGTAAGTTAAGGAGAGGGGTTCTCACTCAAGAGATTGATTAGAATTGATTTGACTTACTTATAATTAAAGTTGAAATTAGAGTTAAAAAAGAAAATATTATAGTAAACCAAGTGTATCACCATCTATTTTTGTCATTATTCATTAAGCACACTTTGATAAATTGTTAATCAAATTAAAAAAAATATGTTGCAAATCAAAATAAAAACAAATAAGGGAGGAAAATTTGTCAATCAAGAAAAAATATGATGCAAATATAGAAAACTATAAAATTTAATTGGCTTATTATATAAAAATGACACATGTTAGATTGTAATTGGCTTAAACAGTTAAATGTGATGATTTTATAGAATTTGATTTTCGAAATTTGATTGATTACTCTAATATGTATAATTAGAGTTGAAAAAAAAAATTAGTTTCGTAATGTGAAAATTAGATTAAAAAAATAATGAAAAAATTCAGTTACAAAATAATTTTTTCGTATATTTCTCCAAACAGTAATGAAAAAAGTAACAATTAAAAACAATAATTAGGTAGCAAATTAATCTACATTGTCTTGTCATATAGATATGATTACTTATACATTAACTTACCATATGGATCACATGTGTAACGGTTTTTTTTTTTTTTTTAAGAAATCAAAATGGGATATATTAACAAGGGCGATGAAATCTCATCAGTACAAGACGTACTTCCGAGAACATCCATACCAAAAAAGAGTTATACAAGATATATACAAGACTATGGTCAATCGAGGCCCAAACACTGCATAGGGTCTGACCACCAACTCTGATCACATGTGTAACTGTTTTATGAGATGAAGAAAAAATCAGTGATACTTAGAAATAGAAATTACATGTGTACTTTAGAATTCGTGCGAGACTTATGTATAGATGATTCCTAAATTAATTTCTTGGATTTATATCAATTATACAATTTATTTGTTGGTGCCCTGTATGATCGAGGGATTTGTTTTGCCACCAATATGCCAATACTATACATGAACGGAATTTATGCATGACTGAGTGTTTAATTCCGCCAATAATAGGCCAAATTCTTCTAGTATTCTAGCCGGAAGACGAACAAGTCCAATCAATCTTAAACAAAATATGTTGTTAGCTTGCTAATATACACATTATCTAAATCATTTTGGAATTGGAAGAAGAACAAGACACATCGTAAAAGTATTCAAGTGACGTAAAACATGATATCTATTATAATAATCTAAAATATATACATATATTGAAGGATCACACGATCCTTTTTTGCTTCACATTTTCATAAAAATTAAGAACCATCGGATCACTAAAGTGTATAGATTTTAATATGCACTTTATACACTAGATTTGTTTCTCTCCTATCTTCCACTCTTTCCCTAACTTCTCAATCTCATTCTCACCTCTGCACTTATGCAGTAAACATTTTTTTTTACCATCGCCATCATATCTTACCACCAACATGAAACTATTTTTGAATTATTTAATTTTGTTTTATAAAAAAGAATTGCTTAAAAAATTGCTTCAATTAATGGCATTTGAAATTGGTGGTTGCAGAGTTTTGTAACAAAAGACATTTTTAATGGTTTCAGAGATACCATATTCGACATTAAGATCCAACAATTAACGTTTCTAACAATAGAGAAAGCATTTTTGAAATTGTTTTAAGAAATTTTTGTTGTTTGTTTTAGATCTAAAATGTTTCCTTTATCAATCATCTCGGCTAAAATTTTAGTTAACAAAATATTTTTTGATTTGAAATAAAAATGACAATGAATTAATTTTTAGTGAATGGAAGGTATGGAGGTGATATAAAAACTACATATTGAAAACTCAAAGGTTGGAGAAATGTGAAAGAAGAGAGATGATGGAGGAAAGGGATTACATGAGCAAGTTTCATATGTTACTGTTTTTATTTTTAACTGATCTAAACCTTTGATTATTTATGAAATAAATCTAACGGTGTATGAAAGTGGTCCACCGGTGAACCACTTAATTGGTGGTTCACCTTAGAATTCACCTAAATAAATACTTTTTGACTAGAAATATGATCAATACCGTTTTTTTTACACAATTAATAACATGAAAAAACACAATAATTTTATTTGAACAACTAAAGGGAAAACCACCTTGTTTGTCACACGGTTGGAGAGTCTTTTTTAGTTCTTTATATGCACATGGAATTCATGCTCTGAGGAAAAGGTGTACATGACTCACGTAAAATGGTATACGGTGTCAATATGTGTCAATTTTTAATTGTTCAAATAACATTATTCAAAAAATACAATTTCACCGAATGATTCATTCTATATACTTTCTACAAATTGGTGTAAGAAAAAGATCTTTTACTTCAGTTTTTTAAGCACCAATGTAATACGCATTGAAAATTTTGTAAAAAATAATCTACTTAACATTTCTTAAAAAAAATCTACTTAACATTTTACACCATTTCCTTGGTAGAAATAAAAGGTTTGATTCATTTTCATATTCTTAAACCCTACTTTTGATCGCACACTCATATTTTCTGCTCCTCTTGATCGATCTAACTTTGTCTCACATACCTCTTTCGCTCTCACTCCATCAATATATTCCTTTGTGGCTCTCATTACTCTCAATCCTCTTTTCAGCTTTATATGTAGTCAGACCTTCGTCTTAAGACTCAAATTCATTTAACATGGTGTTAAAGAGTCTCACATCTCAGTTGTCAGGGACAAGCATTGTTATATGCAGGGGTCAGGGTTCGAACTCCGGATACCCCAAAAATGTGAATTCTAGCCACTAGGCTACTTGACCAAAAAAAAAGAGTCACACATCGGACAAATGATGACATGAACATGTGTTTATAAGTAAGGACAATCCCCATCTCAAAAGTCAATTTTGTAGGATTATGTTAAATCCAACCACGGTTTCTAAGACTTCATATCGTAATTGAGTTAAAGATGACGATGTGTAATTGAATCTAGGACACGTGCTAGTCATAACTCATGAGGGTAGATATTGTTATAGACTTTTATGAATTTTATGAATTCTTGCGTGTTATAGACTTTTATGAATTTTTTATTGTTATAATAATGTGGAATGTTTTTGTTTTTATGGTTTTTTTTGACAAAAAAAAATGGTTTTTTTTTTAATAAATATATTGAAATGGTTTTGTTATGCGCTTCTGAAAAAACACGCAAGAATTGTTAACGGAGTTCATCGGAAAGACTCAAATGGCACTTCATATCTATGTTTTACAAGTTTCAAGAAATTTTTTCTCCACATCTCAGTTCAATCAGTAAAGTTGAAGAAAAAACAATTTAACAATTTTTTTTCAAAGTCAACATTGTTACATGATGATAGTAAATTATATAGGATTTTTAATCTTCTTTTAGAGTCGAGTTAGAATAAAAGTTAGTTTTAGTGCATTTTAGTGGAGAATTCATAAGAACCTCATAAAAAGACAAGAACAGAGAATGTTACTTGAAGCCATGAAAATGGAGCATAAAGTGAAGCATGAGCAGCAGGGTCGTACCTTGGGGTATGCAAAGAGCTCAATGGAGCTGGGTCTCCCCAAGGTATGAGTTAAAAAAAAAAATTATAGTCCAGTAATACTACTAAGTACTACCCCACTAAAAATAATCCTTATTCTCTTTCTCTCTGATACCACACGTTCCATCACCATCACTCCATCGAACTTTCCTTTTCATCTTCCCCAATTTGATTTCCTTTTTCTTTTCTGTTGTCTTGTTTTAGACCTATTAGAATTGGATCATCTTGCTTTTTTTGTTAGGTGGGTGTTTTTTGGGAGGGTGGTTTGAGGTTCCTCATGTATATAGTAGTGATTTTCACCTTTGGGTGTGTCGCATATACACGGCGCCTTGTATTTATCTTTTAAAAAATTTAAATAGAACATTGTTCTTTTAAAAAAAAAAATGTTTTTATTCTATTACGGGCCTCTTTTCACTTACCAAGCTGAGCCTCCGGATTCGTAGGAACGGCCCTGATGAGCAGGCTCGTCATCACTCATGACACGTTTTATGAGTTGTGCATCGCGAGATCACAAGAAAATTAAATGTTCAGCCTCGCATAGGCTCGCATCGTGGGATGTGAACTACGTCGGGAGCTTATGATGAAATTACCAGGATCGATCTCACACTAGATCATGTCACAGGCCATCAAGGCCACGCCGCGAATCTCAAAAGGAAAACACCATAATTAGTCTCATCAAGGCTCACCTCGCAAGATTTCTTCTCGTGTGGCAGTCTGACGTTCCCTAAAACCTTGTGAAACGCACGCATGTATATACATGACCCCTAGGTTAGTAAGAAGATACCTTTTGACGAGCAGATGACGGTGAAAGTGAGATTTCAACAGTTCTCTGAGCACTTCTAGAGCGGGAGAATCATCCACCGGTGATTCTTTTCTTATGTTGGTTTATTCATATGTATTAATATATATTTAGACAACATTAATAACTAAATATCTATAGGTTAGGTCATAAAAGAGGAATTTCATGTGATTAATTGATTCATGTAACTTTAAATCATTATATGAAATTTAGTTGATTTATTTTGTTATTTTATTCAATTATACATGTGGTTAATGCTATTTATGTTTACATAGTATTCATAAATTGATCTGAATCTAAGGACTACTAACCATATCCCTTATGTTAGAATTCGTATAAATTGTTCGTGATTGCTTAACATAGTCATTTCTAAACATGATTGTTCATTTAATTTGAAACAATTAAACCTTATTGGTCATGTATTCATTTAATTTAGAGAGTATTGATTGTTGAAGAGAGTCATTGACCAAAACATTGACCTAACTATTTTGATCAAATATCTTAAAATCAAGTAATCTTTGAGAACTATATTCCTAGCTTGCGGTTACACATTTAGCTTATGAAAGTAAATCCGGCATGACCTTGTCGCTTTTATTTTATTGTTACGGATGACGAGGACACTGCGACGATGAAGGTGTGGTGATTGAGTAAGACTGGGATGTTGGTTCGATCAATTTTTCCAATATCTTGGAATTGGAAGACGGACAGGTTCAATCAACCCTAGGAAAAATGTGTTGATGCCGACTTGCTATATGCGTATTGTCTAAATCATTAGTCGGAGAAGGGATCGAACTTGGGTCTTGGTATTTATGTCTTGTAAACCTTTACTGCTCGTTCGTAGTGTGGAACCATTTTATTAACTCGCAACAATGATATCTATTACAATAATCCAAAATATACATTAAAGTTGTATTATAATTTGATAATTTATATTATATATTATAATAATTATCAAATTACTATTGTATATATGATTTTTTTTTGTATTACAATTGTATATATGCTTTTACAATTATTTTTTTTTTAACGTTGGAAATTCATTCTACTACATATATCAAAACATAAGCTACCACTAAGTAAAGAGTTTCATGTTCCTAAATTATCTCTTAGCCATCACCCAGAGACAAAAATAAAAAAGCAATATCCTCATAACAAGGAACAAGAGATGCTCACTTCTTATGCCTTTGGTTTCACAGTTTCGAGGCATGCATCCTCTTTTGGCTCAATTGCAGTAGATACATCAGATATCTTTTGCTTTTTGTTCCGAGAAGATCTAGTTTTCCTATAACTTTCCTTTCTTTGATTTAACAGTTTCAGACTTTGGCTCAAGTGTAGGTACTTTAGATATCTTTTGCATTCTAGTTTTCTTTGTAGCTTATTGTTTCAGATTTTTTGATTGCTTTGGATGTGCATATTTCATCTTCCAGCAAAGCATCGCTTCCTTCTTTTTCTTCCTCTTCATGTATATTTTCAAATGCTCTAACAATATAAACCTTAAATCTTTCTGCTTCAACCAATTCAAAAACTACTGCATCACCATCATCCAATTTATGTTCTAATGCAAATCCTCTCCAACCACCATTAAGCCCAATTCTAGCGGCAAGGTATACATCATCATATTCTGAGCCTTTTTCATCCTTTAAAATCATTTTATAATCTTTCTTTGGAAGATTTTCCTCACAAAATCTACTGGGAAGACCCAACCAAAAGTAGCTATAAACATGAGACCGAAGCATTGATTTGATAAATGATGGATTTGAAGACTGCAAATTGATTTGGAATGCATGTGCCGCGTCCCAAGCACGCTTTCTTTCTTGATTTGTAGCTACTTTGATTTCATCCAGTGTCCTTGCAGCGTAAGCGTAACTTCCCCATGATGATGACCTTGACCTTGACCTCTTCCGCAACTGTGGAAGGTCTATGCCAAACTCTTCAGCATACAAAGGAACTGAGTTTCTGGCATGAGAAGAGTGCTTAGGTTCTAGAACAACATTAGTCTTTAATTTTGGTCTGAAAAGACGATTTGTAGATTTCTTTGCTGGACTTGCGATTTCAGTCAATGTTTTGGAAATTTTTGAAATTCCTAATCCTCAAACCTCTTCGTAAAAATTTACTTGAATGATCTATGTGATATAAACTTACAATCCAATGGTGTTATATAAACTTGCATTAACCGTTAATCTTGATGTTTCTCAATAACATATGAAACGATTTTAGATTTTCGTAAAAATTTACGTGAATGATCTATGTGATATAAACTTACAATCCAACGGTCAGATTTAAAAAATATACATCGAGTAAAACGATATTGACATATTTTCATTAATTTTTATGAAGGTGTGCATTAACATGTAACACCTTTTTAGTTGGACACTAAAACCCCTTTTCTGTCTCTTCAATTTTGATATATTAAATGTCTCTTATAGTAATTTTCATACTCAAGCCCCATTTTTTCTTTCCTGTCTCAGCCAATTTTATTTTTTTTTACGTGCAGAGAAAGAAGAAAATTTAGTTCATGTGGCTCTTTGGCATTTAAATCATCAATTTTTTTCCTAACCCGCTTATTCAACGGTTGAAATAATAACTGACATGTGTTGATTTTTTTTTTTTACAAAAGTTGAGTTTTTTTTTATGGTACAATATATGTGTTGAGTTTTTTTATATAGACAAAATAAAAATAATCATCAAAACTCACACATACAAGTAAGAGAGTTGGAGTTTTAACTCCGATTGTCATGATGTTTAACCTAATAATTTCTACATTTTTATAAATTGAATTAGGACTTGTGAACTACGTGTGGAGTTATATTTTGACTCTATAAAGTTTGAATTTGACTCTTTTAATTAATTTGGTTGAGTCATAAACTTGAGCACGTTTATTTAATTAAACATATATTTAACGTTAGAGTAAAAATAGTTCACGAATAGCTTGATTAATGTTTTACCTCCTTATAGTAGAGGATACAAAAGAAAGGAAGAGAAAAATTAACGTGAAAGAGTGGGTAAAAGTAAGAGAAAGAAATTAGACAAAGCATGAGAAAGATGTTGTACCAAAAAAAAATGCATGAGAAAGATGGAGAACTTGTAAAAAAATTATGAGATGCAAATACTCAAGTCCCTCTTCATTATGAAGATGTAAGAATTTTTATGGAAAAAACATAAGAGATTTGAGAAACCATAAGGTTAACATTATATGAGGTGTTTGTTGTGATGACTCAACTATCAAATATAGCAAGAGGATCATCTCTATGGCAATGAATTTGTTGTGATATGAGAATTAACATGGCTAGCTCATGAGGGAAGGAAGTTGGTTCATACCTTCAACAATTCTTATGATAGGAGGTGCAATGTATGTCATTAATCATTTCATAAGTAATGTTTTGTGTTTTTAAAACAACCACTTAAGAAGTTAAGAGTAGGGATTCCTTCAAAAAAAAATTAAGAGTAAGGATGTTAGTGTTTATGCAAAGATTTAAGTGGCGGAACTTCGAATTTCTCAAGTCTTTTTTTTTTCTTTCTGAAAATTGGATGGTTAATATAAAAATAAAATAAAAAACAGTAAATGGAATTTTCTCCGTTTGATAGTATTTATTAGTTAAAAATATTATATATTTTTTACTATTTTTATTTGGTCCAAATATAATTAATACTTTTTGACTAGAAATATGATAAAAACTGTTTTTTTTACACAATTAATAAATAAAAAAACACAATAATTTTATTTGAACAACTAAAGGGAAACCCACATTGTGTGTCACATGGTTGGAAGGTCTTTTTTAGTTTTTTATATACACCTTGGAATTCATGCTTAGAGGAAAGAGTGTACACGACTCACATACAATGGTGTACGGTGTCAATATGTGTCAATTTTTAATTGTTCAAATAACATTATTCAAAAAAACATAATTTCAGCAAATAATTCATTCTATATATTTTCTACAAACAGGTGTTAAAAAAGACCTTTTACTCCAATTTTTTAAGCACCGATGTGATAGGTATTGAAAACTTTGTAAAAAATAATCTACTTAACATTTTACACCATTTTCTAGTAGAAATAGATGTAAAAGGTTTTCATATTCTTAAATTGTACCTTTCATCGCTCTCTCATATTTTTCGCCCCTTTTGATCGATCTCGCTTTGTCTCAACATACCTCTTTCACTCTCACTCTGTCAACACATCAATTTGTGGCTCTCATTACTCTCAATCCTCTTTTCAGCTTTATATACGGGCGGACCCTCATCTTAAGACTCAAATTCATTTAACATAGTGTTAAAGAGTCCAACATCAAATAAAGGATGACATGAACATGTGTTTATAAGTGGGGGCAATCCCCATCTCACATGCCGGTTTTGTGGGGTTGTGTTAGACCCAACCACGATTTTTAAGACAAAATATCATAGCTGAGTTGATGATGACGATGTGTAATTAGGCGATGTGTAATTGGAAGATCATTTCTTTATCTTTTTTAAATGGCTGCATTCTGCATGTCATAGTGTCAAACACTTAGGGAGTTGTGATTTCATATTTTATGTGTAGTGTAATAATAAATCAGTTCATCAGTATCTTAGGGTGTTTTTGGATTTTACTTTTTTTGGTATTGCTGATGGCTAATTGTAGCCGTACACCTTCTTTAGCTTTTGGTGTACGAAAATTTTGTATGATCTTTTGTCCAACTTGCAACCAAAAGATTTTGTGGATTCTCTGCAATCCTTCGTAAAAGATAGATAGAGTCTCGTTCACTTTGATATCGGGTTCAGATCTTTATCAATAAAATTTTAATTATCGAAAAATACTAAAAAAAAACTAAGTAATAAAAATAACAAAATAAATTAATAACATCCCTCAAAAAAAAGAAATTAATAACTCTTTTTTTTTCTTCAGATTATACTTGAATTTGAATCAAACCTAGACAAGTCTGGCCACATTATTAATTTTCTTATCCTACTCCATATACAAAAACTCATAAACCACACTTTGTTAGTAATAAAAAAAAGTATGCTATATTACATCCACCCAATGAACTTTGTGATTAAGTCCATCACTACGTGACAATTATAGACCACAATATTTTTGACAGAAAAAAGAAAATTCTGTAGCACAAGCATGAAAATTCAAAATATATCTTCAATTTAAAAATTAAACATTCGATCCATATATTAGGAGTAGATATATGTTGTTAGTTGAATTCATTCTCTTCCAATTCTTTAGGAAGAGAAGGACAAATTGAATGGATAAATACAAGAGTATTATAATTAAAATAAAAAATACAAGTAGAGGAGTGGCCTTAGATATTTTGGAAGATATTTTAGGATTGAGATATTTATCTTGACTGACCTCAATGTCTCTTCACAAAGCGACCCTACAACCAAAATATCACAAAAAAGATGTTTTCATTACAAAACAAAATGTTACAAAAACCATAAAGAAGAAAAAAGAAACAAAAAAATAAATAATATTCAAAAAGTGTGACCTTGATTCTTGGTCTTTTATCAGCGTTTAATTTTCGAACTTGGTATCTTATCTTCTTTGAGAACAATCTGTTCTGACGTTTTTCTTTGTACCTAAGAACACTTGCTTCTCTTCTTGCTCTCTCTTCTTCCAATATTGGTACTTCTCCCATCTAAACAAAAAAGAAATTATAAGGTTTATAAAAAATATCTAATGTTAATGAGATTCAAAATCAAATATATTAGTTCTAACAAATTCATTTTCAAGTGAGAGTGCAAATAAAATAATTACATAAATAACTTTGAAGTTATATCCAAAATGAACTAAATATGTTACATTATCAATCACTCTTAAGTCCAACTATTTCTTTATTATTTCTAAATCATGTTCTCTAAAAAGCATCAAATATTAACTATTATCAAAAACTTAGTTATCAACGAAAATGAACCACAATTGAATAGATCGAACAAGTTCAAATTGACATAACATAAAACCTATTATCTGATTATAGAGCAACAAGAGTTCGCACCCCATCTAAACAGAAGTCGACATATCGCTTAATTGACACCAACAAGTAAAATCTTCATGCGCTTGACGACTCGATAATAATAAGAAAGAGTGTGCTGTATATACTATTAGCAAGAATAGTCATCAATTTTGGTCGATAATTCAACTTTTTCTTCAAATATAATAATATAGTTGTTATATGGCCTTAAAATAATAAGAATTGATAGTTAGAAGTGCAAAAATGTGCATTAAACATTAGAAAATAATATAAAACTTCTATAAGAAAGTGGAGATTGGATAATGAATACTAACATATGAGCCATTATTGGAGGAGGAAAATGAAAGAGAACAATCATTAGCCCAAAGAGAGCCACGGTCAGACCATGCATCCAAAACTTCTTGATAGTTCAAATTCAAATTCAAAGCCACACTCTTTTCTTCATCAACTTCCCAAAAACCATCATTGTAATTTTCTCTCTTTATTATTTTCTTCTCCTCATAATTGCATTTGCTTATGTTCTCATCTTTCCCTTCATCAAAGGCAAATCCCTCCCATTCCATGATATCCCAATGAAGCTCATTACTACTATTACAAGTGTTTTGTGGTGATGATACCTTTTGTTCTTCTTCTTCTTCTTCTTCTTCAATGTTCAAGTACTCTTCGAGTTCGTCGAAAAGATAGAAATCTTCATTGGTGTAAGATTTGTTGATGTTTGGTAGTATTGGAGTGATGGCTTCTGGTACTTCATGTTCTTCTTTCTTTGGACTTCTAAGAGATGAAGTGTATCTCATCTTATCTTTACAAAGTTGCTTCTCTTCTCTCTCTATCTCTGAATTTTTCTATACCTTTTTGGTTTTTGTATTTTTTGTAATAATGCTCGTGATACTACAATGATATATGGATGTTATACTTATGTGTGTGTGTGTGTGTAACTACTAGTTTTTCCAACCCGTGCCATACATGTGGAAAATATAGTTTTATGATACACTTGTAATTTATACGATCTCAATAATTATTTTTTTGAACAAGTATACGATCTCAATTATTTGTTTTAGTATACTCATAGATAATAATTAATGACATTCGCACAAGATAACAATTGAACAAAATAATTAAAACATTATAATTCAAAGAAGTTGTAGACATAGATTATCAATGTTTTTTTAGGGACAAATTAAAGAGGTTATCCGAAAACAAGTTATTGATGAATAAACGCTAACATTATAATCTTTCACTAAAATTATACTATTAAATTCTTCCAAACAATGCATTGACCAATTATAATAGTGACTTCATGGAAACGTATTCATGTGTAGACTAACTTTTTGAAATGTCAATTTAGTCATCGTGTCATAACCCCCACATAGAGAAATGTATGCAATAATAGTATACATAAGTATGCACAATTGAAAGAAGCTTTTTTTATCAAAAAAAAAAAAAGTTGAAAGAAGTTTTTTAAAAAAAATAAAAAATCATCAAAAAGTATGCTCTGATATTAAAAATTATATATTAAAAAGATATATGTTCATATATTTTTTTGGTGTTAACCCTCCGATTCTTAGAGGACTCGGATAATCCCAAGCTCAGCCGAAGATAAGTAAAGTTTAACAAAAAAAAATTGTTACACCCATATTTGAACATATATAATATCACATTTAGAATATATAATACACATTGTTAAAGAAAATAGTTTCCCATAAAGGGCAAATTTTGTGTACATAAGTTTAATAGAGATGTTATTAAAATAGTTGAATTAATATTATTTTAAAACTACAAGTGTAAAAAAGGTACAAGAGTTATTTTAAAATAAAAAGTGAATTAATAACAAATAGTTTAACTAATTGAGATGATTTATTCATTCGATATAAATTGAGTATTTCTTTTTGCAAATGTAGATATTTATCTTTCAAGTCGGGTAGAATTGTATATGAGTAGAAAAACTATTCCTTAAAAATCAAAAGCTTTAATGTTATTGTATTCTTAGAGCTATGTTTGAATTCGAGACCACTTAAGTTTGGGGAAAAAAAATTACGTACTACTTAGCTAGTTTCCACAATAAAATATGTCAACAAAAAATGTTTTAAAAAACTTAAATCTAAAATTTGAATCTCATAAACTTGAAGAGACTTATTTTTTACGCACAACTACGTAGATACTATTTTTTAGAAAATTTAACGTATAATAAAGAATTGTCTCTCCCAAACGATGAATTTTCATAAGCATAAGTCAAAATTCAAACCTTCAACTACATGCTTAAGTGATGTGAACTGTTTACGAGTCACACCGTACTTTTGTTTGCTTATACCGTTGTAGTTTCAAAAAGTAAAGGTTTAAATTTTAGTAACTTCATAAACCATAGTGTCAACATGCATATAGTCTCTCTTTTGCAAGTTGACAGCACCACAGTACCATGTTGATCTTTGATAATCAGCCCCCAGCCAGTAATCAACACCATTACTCAAGCACTCTTCATCAGCAAAATATGCAATCATACACAAGGATTTTGATTTTATGCTGCATAAATTGGTTCATTTGGTTTTGCCTTCGACAGGGTTGACGTTATTGAGTTCTTCGACAAACTTCTTACCAGTGTTGGCCACTTCAATAGGCTCGACTGGTTTATGGGAGAAGACGGCTTGGTTCCTAAGAGCCGTACAGAATAATCGGAACCAGTGGAGTTTCCACGATTCAGCCATGACAGCAACCATTGGTGTATGTCCATGAATTGTTGAACTTGAGCACCAAATTTTGAAGAAAAACAAATGAGCTTTGCTATTTCACAATGTATAAATAAGTGTACATTATTTTCCTCTACTTTATGGGACAATGGAAATTTTTTTTTTTTACTTAAATTAAATCAATATGGTGGGAATGGAAATGATGTCTTTGGCCAATCTCCAAGTAAAATATATTCAGATAATTGCTCTTCTCCCATCTGTTTTTGCTCATTCTCATCCAACGCGAGTTAACTCACGCTGAAAAATATACCTACGTGAGTTAACTCACGTTGAAAATGCACTTGCATGAGTTAACTCACGCTTGGCTATTTTGACGCGAATGAGGAAAAACAGATGGGAGAAGAGCACTAACCAAATATTCATCATGGAATTTGGGTTTTTCTAGTTTTCTTTCAAAAGTCTACCATGAGATGTGCTTTTCTGGCTCCCTATCTACTCATCTATCGAAGCTTTTAAAAACAAAAAATGACGTTTGGTAGTTATGAACCGAACGATGTTAGCATTTTTGGGGGACCAAAAGAGCACAGCTAGTCTACTATTCAGATCAATGGTTGGAAGTCCACACTTGCCTCGATGAAAGGAACTTTTGAGTGGTGGCGGCTCTTGAAAATTCTTCTCATCAAGGATTTCTCATCTAAAATGAGCCTCCGATAATAATGTAGAAGAGACATTATTATGTTGACCTTCCTTTGATCCCCATAAAACTTAGAACTATGTATTATATCTCTTTGAAGCATCCCCTCTACAGTTTGTAACAGCTTATCATTTAGTTGGAGGATAAGAGTGTCCTTCATCACTGCTTTCATAAGGACTTATTTTCTTGTCCAAGAGAGACTTTTCTTTCCAACCCTTAATTTCTTCCACACTCGGATGTTGACAATGAAAAAGACAACCTTTTTTACCTTCCAAAAACAATAGGCAGGCCTTTATATGTATTTTGAGATTCCTCCGTCATTACTTTGATGCTCTTACAAATTACTTATTTATCGAACACATTTTGACTAAAGGAAACCTCAAACTTTTCAATATTTCTCCTTTGTCCAAAAGCCAGCTAATTGTGGGAGAACAAGAGTAGCATTTGCTTCCATAGTAGAATACCATGTCTGGCTATCATATATTACCTCACCAATTTACATGCAAAAGATAGAATGATAAGATAAGTTTCAAAACAGTTCACCGATATCCAAATATTGAAAGTCGGTGAGCATGAGCTGGCCGATTTAAAGAAATGTAAAGAGAGTCACAAGAACAACTAAATGTTGTTAGTTTTGGCATATCTACTTCAAAGCAACCAATTTCATTGTTGCTCATGCAAAATTTAGAATATATACATAATACCTGTCGAATTTTTACCATTTTCAGATATCATCAAAGTTATAAGCAATCAGCTATTGAATAGATAATATCAGGGGGAAATTTTTTCGCAATATGTTACAATGTTACATTCTTTTCCTTTCACTTGGATAAAATAAAGCATGGTTGAAAACCTATCTTGGCACTTGTGGTTGTTGAAGGTCATAAGGATGGTGTAATGTTGCTCCATATCCATACTGTGGATGAACCTCAACCCCACCTTGGATCTGAAAAGGTTTACAGATTTAAATTATTCATCCGCCTATCATTGTTTTATATATGCCTCGTGATTGTGAAAGAGAAGACAATCCAATATAAAAACAAGATATCCCATTTTCATGCATGCATTTAGCAGACATACTCTATAACCAAGTTTTTCTTTACTGGAAAGAATTAAGGGGGAAACGGAGCAAGGTTGTCAAACTCTCGAGTTGACTCTTAAACTCTTAAGAGTTTTAATGATTCTAGGTCACAAAAGCTAGTTAACTCACATGTAAACAGTCTTTTTGATAAACTCTTACAAGTTCAAGTAAACTCTAATAAAATTGATAAACTCGCGATTTTACTAGTAGTTTACGATTCTACATTGATTTGACCTTAAAATGTAAAATTTTGGTTAATATTATTTGATATATCTGGTTTAGTTATTCATATGCTCTATAATATTATTTGGTTAATATTATTTGATATATCTGGTTTAGTTATTCATATGCTCTATAATATATATCTGATTTAAATATTTATCCATTTAAAACTAATTATGCTTTGTTTTAGAGATGAATTGTTGAATTATTTTTGTTTTAATGATTTTTATTTTTTGACGCAAGTTTTAATGATATTATATTATTTACATTACATATGTCATATAAAAATATTAGGTAAACTTTTACAAATTTATTAGTCAAGTTTACCTAGACTCTCGGGTTTGACAACCTTGAAACGGAGCATACTTGCTGCTACTACCTTCACCTTGTAAATTACATATATCTTCTTAGAAGTAGGTTCAGTATGTCTCTTCTCTTTCAGATAAATTATGTTAACCAACATCACAATATTTTTCATTCATCAATAAAAGACAATATTTGTCACATGATTACTTCGAGATTATGCTTAACACATGAAAAGTAAATAAAATTAGTGAGTAATGTCGAAACGTACCTGATGCATGCTATAAGAATCTTGAGGATATGTGATTCCACCAAACCCCATTTCAGGATTGTTTGCATGATATCCAGGACCTGCATAGAAACCACTCCACAGATTCAGAACATAAACTTCAATCAAAGTCTCCATTTATATTTCTGTTGCATTATAAAGTACTTCAAGGTGAATGGGCAAGAAATTCAAATTACTTGGAATTGCAGCAGCAACCATTGCAGCCCTTGCCCTCTTTTCTGCATTAGCCAGCTCAGCACGTAATTTTTCAACCTCACGGGTCATGATGATCATATTGTTGTCCATTACCCGGTTGTGCTCAAGGTTATTGGCATGTGTCTTCTTCTCAAATTCAATAGCACTCCTACATGAATCAGTGAATCAAAGTTAACACATGCCCAAATCGAAGTTTAAACATGCCCAATGGTAAAGACTGATTTTTTCCCTAGCATCTGACTAGGTGCTCCAAAAATGTAACAAGAAAAGACAGCAGGTATATTTGGGAGGAGCGCATTTACAACATCTAGATGTTCAAATTAAATGTTATTTTGGTTAGAGTTTGATAAGCAACAGAACCAACTGCAGGATTCTATATTAGAAATCAGGGTAAACAAATAGCATTGAGATATAAATCAGACATGCTTCCAAAGACTTAACAAGTCATAACATAAGAATAGAATATCACATGAACTGGTCCTTCATTTAAGGGGGTACAATAGTTTTTCAATTTGATAGTATTAAAATAAGACAAAGTGAATAACTTCAACCAGTAATCAGATAAATGAATCAAGACTCGGTCATGATTCTAACAATGTGAATGAAACAAGCAAATTAATTTAGTCTACAGTTTTCATTGGTCTCCCTCTCCCTCTAACTATTCAACAAACCTCCACGTGAACTACTCTCTTCTCTAGAATTTAAATAGGTCTTCTCAGAGCGCTCCTTTATTTCATCCAGCTTGAATGCTTTACCTCTCCCATTAATTCCCCATCATTTTGTATGGTTTCTTTCGGTAAGCAAATGAATTCATTGAGTTTTGAAAAAACTGAGCACAAGTGCCCCAGAGCAGGGCAAAATAATACAAAAGGGTGCAGCTCAACAACAGAACACAATCCCCCACAAGCTAAAGTGACAACAAACAATGCAAAACTAGCCAGGTAAAGACACCACTATAAATGTTATAGCCCTACAGACACCAACTATACTGGGATATCAAGTCACACCATTGGTCTACATGGAAAATAAACACGAGAAACACCAGAAGTCATCCCACAGTAGCAAATACTTAAAGTTTTACGTGGCCGAAACCACCTGCAATTCTATGAACCACTCAGATACAACCATCCAGACCACAAAAACCACCCAGCCCTCTAATTTACAGAAAACCCCCATCTTACAAAACAAATTGAAAAATACCAATGTTGTCAATCGCAGATTGCGGAAAATAGTGATTTGTTCAAATTCCGCTAGGCTACAGTGCTATAGCGCCGCTACTTGACAACACTTTGTACAAAATAGAGTATTGCAAAACAATAGCGGTTTGTTCACATTCCAACACGCTATAGCCGCAATTTGACAACACTGAAGAATACAAGATATTGGATTCATGCACCAACATGAGAAAGGTAATAAAGGATCCTCAACCTCTACTTTAATACATAACCAGGTCTGGGATATAATAAGGTTGGCAACACTGAAGAATACAAGATATTGGATTCATGCACCAACATGAGAAAGGTAATAAAGGATCCTCAACCTTTACTTTAATACATAACCAAGTCTGGGATTTAATAAGGTTTAGTATATTAGTCATAGCAAATTTACCATCATTAAAAATGGTATCATTCCTCATAAGCCAGAAGGACCATACTAATGCGTGCCATTTTGTATGGTGAGCCCAAGAATCAGAAAATTTTCATATATATTCCAATTGATTGTTAAATTTACTTTATACTAGCCAAGTAAGTTATCACTGTATCATAATTGACACTGCAAGGGCCCTTTCGAAGTTATGAATTTAAATGCATAGGCGTAAGTCAGCTATCTTGGTATATTTATTGACAGTATGATACAAGACTACAATAACAACCAAAATATTCATGTCACCATCTAGACCAAGATTTTTCCCGAACTATATGTAACACGCATAGTTTAGATTAAAGGTGAGTTAGGTGTCCAACACAAGTAGATACATTCAATCACTTCTATTTTATAAAATTAATATCATCTCTGCAAACTACGTGTCAGTGGTGTCGTTTGGTGTTCCTGTTTGTGTTCGTGATTCATAGCTAATGACTAAAATAAAATTAGTTAGAAAAATACTTCATTAATCGTGTTTAGTCTTTAGTCTGAAGCACCTCAAGAGTGAATTGTCCAAAATTTATACATACTCAAAATCACCAATGTTCATGCTTGATCACGTGAGGGGTACCTTGCCGGTGATATACCGTGATCAAGGTCTGAGAAAACTGGTTGTGTGGTAAAAGGTGAATGGGTTAGGGTTTGCTTAAGGACCCTGTCATGGCCCTTGATCTCAGATAACTGCAATTGCCACTCACCCCAGTATTACCCGTGATCATTGCTGCTTGATCGAGTAAACAGCATGTGCTTATGTGCTGGTATGACTTAGTCTCTCCCTGGGATACAAGTCTATGTCAGTATTGATATTATCTATTCCGGTAATGGGCCCTTATACCTCAGCATTGGGCCTATATATCATGGCTATGTAAGGACCGAGTAAGTTTATAAATGATATGCCGGTCCAACCAATGTTGACAATAGTGGATCACAAAAAAATAGCAGTTCGATCAAATTCTACTACGCCACTGTGCTATAGAGAAACTATAGCTGCTATCTAACAACAGTTTCTACTAGATATCATATTGCAAAATAATAGGGATTTGTTCATATTTTGCTACACTATAACCGCTACTTGAGAACACTGATAACTGAAACAAACAGAAACCCAAATACATTCAACAATCAAAATCTACACGCTTCAACTTTTGTGCTTCAATTCTTTTTTGCAACTCATTCTTTCTACATGCTACCAAGTACCAATGCACAAAAAAAAGAAGGAACAATTGTCCTCACATAACAACACTAACAAAGCAAGTTCTCACTCACATTCACATTCGCATATGATTCAATTCAATATCAATTCAAAGCCAATAAAATCACTAACACAACGAAAATTTTACCTTCCTCGTTGAATCTCATGACGCAATGCTTCAATATCCCCTTTAATAACCGGCAACGGCTTCAAATCTTCCCTTGCCAAAGCAAGCTCACTCTGAACACTCTGCAAATGTTCCACAAGCTCCTTCCTTACCTCCGCAAGTTCCCTTACATCATCCCTTACCTGATCAAGATCAGACTTCATCGCCGCAACGGCACGTACCTCAGCATCCATCTTAAGCGATTTCTCGTAGATCCGACGGACCTCAGCGTCACGTTCCTCTTTGACATCGGCGGCAGCGGCGGAGAGCTGACGAAGCTCTTGCTGTGTGGCGGTGAGGTCTTGTTTTAAGGCGAGGTGAGTTGTGGCGAGACGTTGGTTGTCGTGGAGGAGAGTTTGGATTTCGCGGTGGCGGGTGGTGATGCGGTCTTCGAGGGCGGTGGTTGAGGAGGAGGAGGAGGAGGAATGAGAGAGGCGTGGCTCGTCGCGGCGGGAGAGGGAGGAGTGTATATTATGGTGGTGGTGATGTTTGCGTCCTGCCATTAGAGGAGTGACTCTGGTTTCGTTATTTCATTCCCTTTCAATTCAATGGTTTTCATAATTTTTCCGGGGAAAAACCGATTATCTCGAAATCGTTGCTTTCGTCAATTATCTTTCTGACCTTAAAAAAACAAACATCAATTATCCTTTGAAATTGTTCAACGTTAATTAATTTACTCTTTCCGTCAAATTATTCGCTTAGTCAACATAACGTTTTGCAAATACCCTTAAAGTTATGTGCGAAATGCCCTCGAACTTGAAAAAAAAATTATTTTTTTTCTTCCTCTTATACTTGACTCAAGATATTAAAAGTAAACAATTAACATTTAGCTTTAATGAAACTGAATAGTTGTTTCTTCTGCACTTATGATTTTCTATTTCATTCTTATGCTTAAATATTGTCATGATCTATTTAATAGGCTCAACTTTAGTCCCTTCACATTTACTTACCTACTACTTTTTTTTGGTTGCAAAGGCAAAATATACTTATACTATTAAAACCACATCCAAGCACAAGATGTGCAAGAATGAAACAAGAAGATAAGCATACATAAATTGTTTAGCTATCCATAAACAACAACAATGAGACACAAGAAAACGCCCAAAACCCAACAATATGTGAAATGAGTTTCTAATTTTGCTGACAAACTAATGCATCTCCAATTCCAATCCAAAACTAAAGCATGATTTATCCGACTATTGCTTAATCTAAGAGGTGTATTTATTTACTATTCATTTTATTCTTCCATATCTTTGTGCTTTCAAAATAGTGGATGATGCCACATGGTAATGAATTATATTGCTAAATGATAATAATGTATATTGTCACTTGATATAATTTTCATAATCAGATAAGTATTGCAAACTAAAACCATTAGAAACAATGTCATCTAATCATTGGTTAAAAAAAATGTCATCTAATCTATTTATAAAACAAAACATATCAATTTAAATATGTAGCTAAGCTGAAAAATATTGTAATTATACATTTTTTATAAGAATATCAACCACTATGTTAATTGTTTGCTTTTAATATCTTTTGAGTCAAGTATAAGAAGAAGAAAAAATCAAGTTTTGGGGGCATTTTGCACATAAGTGTAAAACTTCATGGGAGGTATTTGCAAAACGTGATATTGACTAACAGAAGAATTTGACGGATGGTGTAAATTGATTAACATTGTACCATTTCAGTAGGGTAATTGAAGTTTTGTTAATGTCGGGGGGTAATTGCCGAAACTTACAATTCTGGGGGGTAATTATTTATTTACTCAATTTTTCCCTTTCCATGGTAAACTAAAACACTATTGGTGGCGTTTACAAAATTTTACACATGCATCATCTGATAATATGTTGCTTCCCTGTGAGCTTAGCTCAGTTGGCAAGGACAATGCATAATATATGCAAGGTCCGGGGTTCGAACCCTGGACACCACAAAAAAAAATCGATAATATGTTGTGACTTTGTTTAACGAGTCAAAAAGACATGACTCATCATACCTCATCAAATAACTTGACAACCTGTGTAAAATTTGTGTACACCGATGATGCATATAAATTAAACTCAACACATTAACACCTCCCTTGGCGAATAAAAAAAAACACCTCCTTTGTAAAAATAATTTAATAAACATCAATTTATCAACTTGTCACCTTTTTGTTAGACGTCTTTTTTAGGCCAGGTGTGGTATCGCATGCTTAGGTTTATTATGTCAGGTGTGGTATCATGTGTTTAGGTAGTTGGGGTGGAAGTTAGTTTTACCTTTAGATTTAGCGAATGTTCTTAGTTTTATATCCAAATTAGATGTTATGTTTATTATTAGAGTAAATGGTCACTTTGGTCTCTGACTCTGCACTTCGCTGTCACAAAGGTCTCTGACTCAAGATTAAATACAAAGTAATCATTGAATGTGCATTTCTGTTACCACTTTAGTCCTTAACATTAAATAATTATGTTAACTGATGATGTGACAAATGTTTTATGCTAACATAACATATGAGGTGTCACAAGGACTAAAGTAAAAGTAGAAAATGGAATGGTAACTTTGGTCCCTGAATCAAAGATCAATATCCCCAAATTGAATCTCAAATCTCTAAATCCCGAATTCAATCCTCAAATCCATAAATTTCAAATCCCTAAGGTTATGTTTGGATGAGAAGCGAAAGTAAGAGGAAAGATAGTGAAAGGAAAGATTGTATGAGGAAAGAAAGGGAATGGAAAGTGAAGGGATTGTTTTGGTTGTTTGGTTTAATAGAAAGTGGATTAGAAAATTGGAGGAAAGAAAGATCTATTTTTTCTAATTGACAAAGATACCCTTATATACACACACACACCTTTAGAAATAAAAAACAATAAAAGTAGGGGTGTTTTGGACTTTTTAAACAAAAATGGTTGTTTCCCCAACCTTTCTGTCCATATTGCCCCGGAAAGGTTTTTAGTGTGGGGCCCATGTGTCTCATTCTTTCCTTAGTTAGTTTCACATGTTCCAAACCATGGAAAATGGTTCTTTCCCTTGTCTTTCTCTCCCCTTCACTCTTTATCCATAAAAAAAAACACATCGTAAATGTCATATAATTATCTATTTTATTCAAAATCAAATGGCCCATTAAATACCAAAATCGAATTACATGATGATGGGTATTGGTGCAAACTCGTCTCAACGAAGTGTTGCTCTTCTTTAAGAATTAAATCATCTTCCTCAATGAAGTTGTTCTATGGTTGCGGGAGACTTGTTCTTAGATCCCTAACTGTGTATAATTGTTATCAATTAGGTCCCTAACAGTAAAAAAATTCTTCCTGTTTATTTTAGATACAATCGGTATTTGTAAAGGGAAACCTTGAATCCCTTTACAAATACTTATCCTCCAAAATCAAAATCATTAATCATTTACATGCATTATTTGGCAAAGATCACCAAGATCCTTCACCATGTTCTTGGATATAATCGATTAAAATCTTATTTTCTTCAACCGTACATCTTCCTTTCTCCAAACCAATCTTCTCATAGCAAAGAGCTCTTCCCATTGATGATTACAAAACACAAAAAACACTAGTAACTATACTAGTGTGTTGTGCTCACACATGCACACCAAGAGAAATGGAAATGTAAGACATTAATATTATGCAACTAGTTGGGACAGAATTGAAAAGGCCTTGCATTTGCATCTAAAGTGATCATTTACAAATACCGATTGTATCTAAAATAAATAGGAAGTATTCTTTTATTGTCAGAGACCTTAGTGACAGTAAGTGTTTACTGTCATGGATCTAACTAACTAATAGCAAGTATGCACAGTCAAAAACTTAACCGCATGTCTTCCGCAACCACATAACAACTTCATTGTGGAAGATAACCCAGTTTTTGACGAAGAACAACACTTCGTTGGGACAAGTTTGCACCAACACTCACCATCATGTAATTCGATTTTGGT
>Ga0228710_1000821_pt1 | contig 43169 bp, 29 predicted proteins | sample MedpolnodulmetaG_FD_177995 | JGI IMG/M metagenome (GOLD analysis project Ga0228710, IMG submission 177995) | Root nodule microbial communities from Medicago polymorpha collected in Santa Monica, California, United States - pink nodules | ecosystem: Host-associated > Plants > Roots > Nodule... | reverse complement strand
TCCCAAAAACCGAATAACAAAAAAAAAAAAACGCAAACCATTTCATGGGTTCGCTCGACGCACCAATCAGCGCGGAAAACGGCACCGCTCCGGCCGCCGGTCACGGCAAATCACCGTTAACCGATGGTGGCATGCGCGCTCCGCCGTCAGATTCGGTACCGGAGTACGAATTGGTGAAGCGGCGTAGATCTTCTGTGCTTCCGTTGGAGGTTGGGACGCGCGTGATGTGCCGCTGGAGGGATGGGAAGTATCATCCTGTCAAAGTCATCGAACGAAGGAGAGTTCATGGCTGTGGACCTAATGATTATGAGTATTACGTCCATTATACTGAGTGTATGAACCTAATTTTAATTCTTTGTTCATTTATTTTCTTCAATTTAATGAAATTTAGGGTTTTGAATTGTGAACCGTGTTTGATTTTGGGTTTTGTGGTTTGAGAATTTGTTGAATTGTTTATTAATTTAGTTGTAGTGTTTATTAGAATGTCAAAGAATGGAATTTGAATTTTTAGGGTTTTGAGTTTTGATGTGTGTGTTTGATTGAGTTTTTTTGGGTTTGAGAATTTTCTGGATTGTGTGTTGGTGTAGTTGTAGTGATTATTAGGATTTCAATTGAATTGAATTTTTGTAAAATGTTTTGTTGTTTTTTGCTTTGGGTGGGTTATAAGGGGGCAAAGCCTTATGAATTAGAAATGAAATTAACAAGAATGATTGGCTAACACCTCCACCAAAGTTTAAATTATCAACATCCAAATGAAAATGAGGAATACCATCAAAAACTATATGATCAATTGTAGAATCTAAGTCTAAACCAACTTTATCAAGCTTATTGGTGTAAAGGCTTGAATTCAACTCCCGCTGCAGGTGTGAAGAGCTCTTTAGTGTGTAATATATAAGTACTCATGTAAGCGCTATTTGAGACTTGAAGCCTTCCTTGAACCTCGTTAGTACTTGTCACCCAACTGACCTAAACTTTTTCAACAGTTAAGGTAGTTACCATACGTGTGGATGTAAAATGTTGTCATAAAATCTTTCATGTGAGATCTGTTTATTTGAATAGACTGTAATATATTATCACCAATTGTGTGAGCCTGTTATTAGATTTATTTTTTGTTTTACGTGGTAACCATGCTATTGGTGCGAAGCATCCATCAGCTTTATCAAGGCCTAATATCTGTTGGGGAACCTGATTGAACAAATTCAGTTGGGTCTCCCCTCTCAACCATGTTTTTTCTATCCACAAGGCTCAAACCAGAGACCTTACTTGAAGGGTCCGAGTCCAATTCCACTCTGATACAACATAATATTTGGTTCTGTTATTAGAACTTGTGAACTGTTTGTGAACATAGCAATAACATTATATGGGTTATGTTTGAGACTTTGTTTTTATTTTTGAATATTCCAAACTCCTTCCAATATATTTGGCTACTTGCTATGTTTATTTGCTGTATGCAGGGATGCTAAGATGCTAATTGTTTTGGCCATTTTTTTAATCTTTTTTTTTTGGGCAGTCAATAGGAGGCTTGATGAGTGGGTGAAACTTGACCAGCTTGATCTGGAATCTGTGGAGGCAGTTGTTGATGAGAAAGTGGAAGAGAAGGTAATGATTTATATCTTCTAATTGTCTGCTCTCATTTACTTTAGACTGTATTTTTTATTTGAACGATTCATATAGATGTTTCCTTAGAAAGAAAGCCTTGTTCAATCCATGAAACTAAGTAAATATATCTTTAGCTAGTCCAGTTCCTTTAGCATCTCATGATTCACGCTGTTCATAAACATAAAAGAGTAGGTGTCTTGGTTAATTGGTTTGGACAATCGAAGCATAAAATTACAGAATTGTTCTCAGATGCTCATTTGCAAAAGTAGTAGGCATAGAAGGTGCTGTCATGAAGAGTTGTGCTAGTGACATTTTCAACTTAAACAAGAAATTAGCCAAAAACATACTTTAGATTTTCCAGGGGGAAGTAGAGGTTTAGGCTTGCCAATGCAAGACTTTGTCTGCCTTTCATTATCTGTTTCATTTTCTACAGCCACAATAATTCAAGTTTTTTTTTCTTCTTCCCACTGGATGGTGTCAGCTCTGTGCGTCATATGACATTAAAACTTTAGCCAAGTTCCAGAATATTTGTTTTATGGGGCTAAAATTAAACATTGATGGGCAGTCATTAGTTGCTTGCACAGTCCGTTCTTCATTTTAATACAACGAGCAGTGCTTGCTTTTTGGTTTATGTTCTTATTTCAAAACATGCATTCTCTTAAACTCATTTAAAAAGCTGTACTTGTAATTTTCCAGGGGGCATCAGGTTTGAAGATGACACGCCACCAGAAGAGGAAGATCGATGAGACACATGTTGAGGTATTGAATGTTTCATGTTTGCTTTTAAATTGTATTATAACAAACCTAGGCTAGTAGACAGAAATAAACACTGAAGAGTACATGCTAAATTTCAATCCTTTAAGTTTTCTTTTCTACATGTGCTTAAGTGTGGGTAGTTGCTATTTGAACCTAAGGTAATCTGTAGTTTTGCTTGAAAATAAATAAATGTTTTTAACTTGAGGTAATCAAGTATTTGTTCACACTGCTCTAATTGAATAACTTGTCAGTTGGCAGTACACCTGTTTTCATGCTTGAAGTTTTTATTATGAAATTGAACTCACATGAAACAAGTAATTGTGATATTATTTAGTTGGGGATTGATGCTTGTGAATGCTTTCTTGAATGTGAAACCAGTGTACTCTATAGGATGATATTCCTTTCTCAAACTGTACTGTATTCTTTATATTTTCTAATTTACATTTCCACTGTTAATTTTATAGGGCCATGAAGAGCTTGATGCTGCTAGTTTACGAGAACATGAGGAGTTTACAAAAGTGAAAAATATAGCTACTATTGAACTTGGAAGATATGAGATCGAGACATGGTACTTCTCCCCATTTCCATCAGAATACAATGACTGTTTGAAGCTGTTCTTTTGTGAGTTTTGCCTCAATTTCATGAAGCGCAAAGAGCAGCTTCAGAGGCATATGGTGAGTGGTGCATGAAATAATCCCTTTTCCCCCTTCACTTCCCTTTATTTTGAAAAGTGGCTGTTTTCTGCCGTGCTATCCTTGTTTGAAGGTGATTTACATTTGACTGATGTCTTGGGTATTTTGCATGCAACACCCTTATCTTTTGGTTTTCCTCAGTCATTTTGCAGTTTTTCTAATAGGTGCTTTGTTTTTATGATAATTGTTACTTGAAAATTGTTTATATGATAATTGTTAATTATAATAATTATATTTCTACTTATAATCTTGTGTGATGATACACCAATGGCAACCAAGCTGTAATCAACTATATTGGTTGGTTCTATCATCTTACTTTAGGCTATGTTTGTTTCGAAGGATGGAGTGGAATGCCATAAATTATAATTTTTTGAATTTCTCCCACAGAACCTGGTATTTTGTTTCAAAGAAATGGGAATGATCTTGTTTCATCTTAAAATATCCAAAACATTAAGTGGTAGTTTTGTTAAGCTAGTTTAATTTTGTTCCATTCCATTCCGCCCATCATTCGATATCCAAACACATGCCCATGCTTTAGTTTTTTCAATGACTTACACACACACACACATATTTCGTCAGCAACCCTTGGTATTGGCATATAATGATTTTGGGTTTTTCTTAATCATATTATTATATGATACAACATTTGAACATATTTTTATCCATGCTTTAGTTTTTCTTAGTCAGATAAAGCTTGGTTATTGTTCATGCATTATTATTATAAACACTAAGGCAGTAAACTTGTATATGGAAAAAAGTTGTTTTTTTCTTTATGTTTTACCATTATTAATTTTACAGCAGTTGTCCTCCTTGGTTGTGTTTCTATATGATTGAGTTATTATTTATCTTATAATATGCTCCTGTCATGCTCATATTTTGTTGCAGTTCTATCTGTTGTAGCATTATGTGATTGCAAATAAGCCAACTCCATGCTGCTGTTTTCTATACTTATATTTATGACTAATAATTTAATCTTTAAAATTTATTAATGCTGTTATTTATTTGAAAATGAACTTTTTGGTTAATCAAATTCATTATTTCCTGGAGCACTTGGAGTTAATAGAAGGGTACTGGACTAGTGAGTCATATGAAATGGCCTATTGAATGACGTTATTGGTGTTTCTTCCATCCTCCCCAAAAGACTAAAAAATATCTTCAGAAAAATGTCCTAGTTTTATGTATTGAATACTGATACACCATTTTCTGCGCCTTCCTGTTCATGCAGAAAAAATGTGATCTTAAGCATCCCCCTGGTGATGAGATATACAGAAGTGGTACATTGTCAATGTTTGAGGTACATTATTCTAATGCTGTTGTCATTGATACAAGTTCTTGCTTTATTCTTTTCTTGTTCTTTGTTGTCAGATGTCACCGTCTTCCAATATGTTTAATTTTGGAGATTTAAATAATTGTCAATTATCGTGTATCATGAATGCCTCGTGTATGTAAATTAAACAATCTTTCTTGTTATCTTGTTTATTGATGAAGTAATGGACATTTATAAATCGGTAAAAGTGTAAACTAAATGAGATGTTTTTCCTTCTCCAAATGCTCATCGTCTCTCTCTCTCTCTCTATCTCTCTCTCTCTCTCTCTATATATATATATATATACATATACACTATGTGTGGACACACATATACATATAAATATTCTTTCTACTGGGATGTATGTGGTTTTTAGGTGCAATAGGATTTCAAAATTACTAAAATATTTGTTGAGAAAATTGATACCCGTCTTCCGAATTTAAATGGTTGAGTCTTTTAGTATCCTAAGTATTGAAAGATTTACTTAGTGAAATGAGTTTCGGGAGGTAATGGTAACCGAGATTTGAGAACACTTAGTTGTCTGGCAGGAAATTGTTGAATGCAAGAGAGTCGGTGTGCAGTTCGAAGTTTGCTATTGTTTTTAATTATTTATTACTACATGTCTGAAAACAGGTTGATGGCAAGAAGAACAAGGTTTATGGGCAGAATCTTTGTTATTTGGCCAAGTTATTTCTTGATCACAAGACCCTCTACTATGATGTTGACCTGTTTCTGTTCTATGTTTTGTGTGAATGTGATGAAAGAGGATGCCACATGGTTGGATATTTTTCGAAGGTAATAGAACATATTTTTATTATTTTTGTTTGCTGTTAGATATTTGTAATTTTTTTTTTTTTTCATCTAAAAGCCCATTGAATTGTTCTATTTGTACTAGTACACAGTCTTTGAAGTAGCAGGGCCAGTTATCTTGCTGTATTACTAGATTTTTATTTATTTAGGAGTGTTTACTCACTCTAGGAGCTAAGTTGTTTTGATAGACTTCCTCAAAAAAAAAAAAAAGTTTTGACAGACATTAATGATGGTTGTAATTTGAAAAATGAACTTTATTTGAATATAATTTATCTTCAACTTCCATAATTCTTTTGGTTACAGTAATAATTTATTCATTATTTGTTTGACATTATAGACAACCTTATTGATATTGATTACTTTCCTATTGTAAAGGAAAAACATTCTGAGGAATCCTACAATTTGGCATGTATCCTCACGCTCCCACCTTACCAAAGGAAAGGCTATGGAAAATTTCTAATTGCTTTCTGTAAGTTCTCCTGAAAAATAGGCCTCTTCATATTTGTTTGAGTTATATGTAACAGTTTAAGTAAAATTCATTATGTTGTGAAACATTGGACAGCATATGAACTTTCGAAGAAGGAGGGAAAAGTTGGTACACCTGAAAGGCCCCTTTCAGACCTTGGACTGCTAAGCTACAGAGGATATTGGACCAGGGTTCTTTTAGACATTCTGAAAAAGCATAAGGGAAACATTTCTATCAAGGTAAGCCTCTTCCATTTTCTTCTTTAAAATTTGTCAATGGCAAATTCATGTTTATATGTTTACAAGTAAAGTTCATTTGAGATTTCAGTCTCTGTTGAACTTACTTTTATGTTGATTAATTTTTATTGTAATTATTTTTAATATTTTACTTGCTGGGATATATGAGATGACAACTTAATTAAGCGCTTATCATATGAAAGTTTATGTATTAGGCATTAGCTCTTTCTACTTGTCAATGCTATGGTGATTGAAGAAGGTTTTGTTTTGCAGGAGCTGAGTGATATGACTGCCATTAAAGCTGAAGATATATTGACAACTCTTCAGAGCCTAGAACTGATTCAATACAGGAAAGGACAGCATGTCATTTGTGCGGATCCAAAAGTTTTGGATCGCCATCTTAAAGCGGCTGGCAGAGGGGGTCTTGACGTTGATGTTAGCAAATTGATTTGGACACCTTATAAAGAACAAAGTTGATCCATCAAAGAACTGCTATGATGTAACTTCTGCTTGTGTATAAAGTGTAGACTAGGCATATTAGTTGGAAACATTGCCCCTTTGATGTATGTGTATTACTAACATCTTAGATTAGATGACAATAGGAACGCAAACTCTGACTTGATTTATATGCTTAGTATTTGGTGTCTGTATTGATCCTATTATCCAGAGGAACGATTTTTATTTTAGATATTCCTGGCTTTTTCTTTTTTGACAATTGGATAAGATTGGCCTATGTTTCTCATAAAAATCATATAAGAATGTTTGAAAACAATATCTTATTTTGTTATTATTCTAGATTTCGAGATCCTGCAATCTGTTAGATATATCGGTTGCTCCTTGTTATTCTTCTAGTTTAAGAACTGGTTCTGCCTAATTTCGAAAAAAAATAAATTGTGTACTAGGAAAGCTTAGCACTATAATAGTACGAGACCACAGTAATTTTGTGATAAGATAACAAATTTTAGCTAATGGAACAGGGTAACGTGAGTTCCAACCTACAGCAGTAAAATAGTGGTGACACCAGTTTAGCAGCAAGAAGCTTCAATATTTAGGATTCTAAAATGCTAGTGTGTTAATTCATCTTCTACTGCTGAAAGTGTTGTGGAAGTTGTTGGTAGCCTGATAGGTAAATATAATTTTTTTAGTGGTTTTCTATAAATGCATTCTCTGCTTTTGCTTGGCTATAATGCATGCATTTTCTGCTTTTACTTGGCTATAATAGAAAGTATTAACCTTGAATTCATGTTTCTTTTAAATCTCATTTTGATAGAAGTAACATTTTGGTATTGTTTACGTCACGAGTTTAAATCTTGTTTGTGGTCACCTGGTTTGAAGCCATGGTTGGTTTGCCGGTGTAGAATTAAGACCTTGAAGTATGTTTATATCAAAATCTCAAATTCGAATCATTTAAATGTTAGTTTCTGCGACCTTGTCCATATAAAACTTTACCCCGATTTTAATGGGGTCTCCTATTAGTAGATGATAAAATTGTTCTTTTAAATTAATTAAGTCAGATACAATTTTAGGATAACTTCTAAGTGGTTTTTGTAATCTAGTTTTTTTCTTTCTTGTTAGGCATGAAGACAACTCAGCTCTACCCTCCCTCCAATCTCAGTATGGGCCTTTTTTTTTTTGTTTTTATTAATGATCAATGATATTTATTTATTTTCCTTAAAAAATATTTACAAATACTCTTCCACCATTTTATTTTGAAAAATAATTATTCTCTTTTCCTTTCAAAAATAAAATAAAAATACTCATTCTCTTTTATGTTGCTTGTTTTTTAATTTCTTTACAAAGAATGGAAATTATAATGAATAGACAAAAAAGACCTTTATTTTAAATGATCTTAAAATTATTGGGATCACCCAAAATATAAAAATAGGCAAAAATGAGCTTTATCTTAAACGATATAAGAAAAGTTGATTTTCTTATAACTTATAAGAACTACAATGTTTTTTTTAAGGGAGAGACTAATGTTTTATATGTAACATAATCTAAGGTTTAATCAATAGTAAATTAGATATAAATAAATAAAAAGATAAAATTGCTCAACATAATTCAAAATCATAAAATTTTATTTTTATTTTGTTGAGAAAAAATCATATATTTTTTTGTTCTATACAATTTCAAGGATGAAATGAAAACTTACTCTAAAAATAATTGCGAAAAATAAAAATAAAAATAAAAAGGGTGAGGTGAAGGAAGGGTATAGTTGTCATTTGGTTCTGTTAAAAGCTAGAAACCCTAGTTAGTGAGCAGTATACACCATATCCCGAGTGTTACCGTCTCCCTCTTCCATTCCATTCGCGCCGTTCTCTTTCGTTTCTGTCAGAAGAACAACCAATTCATTCCAAATGGTAAAAACTAATTCTCTTTCGTTTCTCTTCATTTTTCCGTTCTTCCTATTCTATTTAATCTAATCTAATTCATGTAATTGCATAATTTTTTTAGGGTTTCGAACTTTTTTTTTCTTTTTCTGATTCATTTCGTATGTGACACTAATTTCATTCTAGATTTAGATTCTGAGTCCTATTATTGGAAGCACCATGATTTTGGATCTCATCATGACATGTTAATTTTAAATTGTTAATGAATTTTCGGTAGTGCATAATTTGATCTGAAGGAGAAGCTAATCTGTTTTGGTATAAAGGCAATGCTTTTATAAATAGTTTAATTAAGTGCTTACTTATATCATAATAAGTGCTTATGTGTAGCTATTTTTATAATAAACAATAGAATGAATTCAAACTGTTTTTATATAAGCTATAAGCTGTTTTCATGATCTATCTTGTAGAGCTTATGGAAATTAGTTCAAATAGGTTATGAACATAAGTTACTCATGTGTTGCATGGTTTGACTAATATTACTGCATTGATAATGATAGGCGTCAGAGAAGAAATTGTCTAATCCAATGAGGGATATGAAAGTGCAAAAACTTGTCCTCAACATCTCCGTTGGTGAAAGTGGAGATCGTCTCACCAGAGCTGCAAAGGTATTTTTGCAGTATCATTTATTTCAATTCATTCCTTTCAATTTCATTGCTAATATGTTTTCTCTTTCTCATAGGTTCTTGAACAGCTAAGTGGCCAAACTCCTGTTTTCTCCAAAGGTATTTTTTTATAATTTCATCTCTATTTTATGTTTTTTTCTTCTTCTTTCTATTATTTGATTTTTATATTCCTATTTTGTTTAACATGTAATTTGATATCAATTTGAAAAACCTAGTTGACATGTTCTGTACATTTTTTTATTACAATTGTTTTTTATATTCTTATTGCATAGTCTAAAAAACATAATTATTCTGTATCAATATTTATTTAAGTTATTATTTGTTAGTTTTTTAGGTTCTAACGGAAAACTTATACATATATTTTCATAAGCAAAGAACATTACCTTATTTTAATTGACAAATTCCCATAAAGAAAAATTACTTCATACCAGGACTTAGTGTCAAAGATAAACTGTGTTGTAACTATTTCGATCGACAAAATACCAGCGTTGTCAAATAGTGGCTATGGCGAATTTGTGTAGAATGACAATGCCATGTTGGCTTTTTGGCCTTCTGCCATGGTCTGCCTTCTGCATTCCGTTACACTTTGAAATACATAATTCAAGGCTTTGAGTTAAATTTTCATTATATAGGACTCGTAGACTAGCTTAAATATGTCAGTTGTGTCCATGACATAGTTTACATTGTGTTTTGGATATTTTGCGTTGTGGTTGTGTTCTGATTGGTTCTTCTTTTGCTCTTGTACTTATTACAGCTAGGTACACCGTCCGTTCCTTTGGTATTAGAAGGAATGAAAAGATTGCATGCTACGTCACTGTTAGAGGCGACAAGGCAATGCAGCTTTTGGAGAGCGGCTTGAAGGTCAAGGAATATGAGCTGTTGAGGAGAAATTTCAGTGATACCGGGTGTTTTGGCTTCGGTATTCAGGAACATATTGATTTGGGAATCAAGTAAGCTGAAAAAACAGTTCTATTTATGCTTAAGTTTTTTGTTAGAAAATTCATGATTATAGCAAGGTCATTTCTTTCATTTTTTGTTTGTTTGTATAATTTTGATTTTTTGGCTTAACTAGCTCTACCTCAGTCCAATTGTTGTTTATCTTATGAAACCTTTTAATTTGAAAAAAAATATTTAGCAATTCAATCTGCTGTCTGTGTATCAATTCCTTTCCCTTTGTATATTTTATTTTTGTTTGTTGTTGGTTTCTTATGTTTCAAAGGTTGATTGGTTTTTACCATATTGATGTTTAAAATCATGCTTCAGGTATGATCCTTCCACCGGTATTTATGGTATGGATTTTTTCGTTGTCTTGGAGCGCCCTGGTTATCGTGTTGGACGTCGTCGCAGGTGCAAGGCAAGAGTTGGAATCCAGCATCGTGTCACAAAGGATGATGCCATGAAGTGGTTCCAAGTTAAATATGAAGGTGTGATCCTAAACAAGTCCCAGGCAATTGTTTAGTGAGATCAGACCGTTCTTAAGTACGAGTTCTAAATTTTGTTGAGTGTAGTTTGATGTTTCTTGAATCGGTAGCTTAAATTTCTGCATTGGTATGAATACTACTTTTTACCGGTTATGTAAGCTGTTTGTTTATTATTTTTCCTTCAAATATCATCAAATTTTGACATCAATACTGGTATTAAGCTTATGTTACAGACTCTCTAATCATTCGTGTTTGCATTTATCTGTGTAGCACTTGCTAGAAATTAAATTACAAGAATAATACTCTTTTACTTCTTTTTTGACGAGAAACTAAAAAAGCAGAAAAATTCGAGTAAACCATGAAATTTTGGATTTAAATTGCGGCAATGTTCCACATTATTCCTTCCAATCACAGATGTCATTCAGGGATTAATGTGTTGAATGGGTACGAATTACATTTTAGGATTTTAAGGGTTTGTATAAAACGAGGTTTTTTTCCAATGAATTTGGTTTTTTTATTTTTACAGAACGACAGCTGCTATTTTAGTGTGTACAAGTTTTTATTTTATGTTGCTGCGTTTTCTCTTCACTCGTTAATCCATGTTTCAATTTTCTAGTGTCGTTTTCGTAAGTATAAGAGGTTTTAAATTGTGATTCTATGCGTGCGATATCAATTACTAAACACGCTCACTTAAAGTTTAATCGTGTGAATTTCCAGACACTTGAATGAATGTCTTTCATACTGTTTTTCCACATAGTTTGTCCCTGAAAAATACACATTTGTCATCAGATTTATTATTTGAAAGGGTAGAATACTGTCATAAACTTGGTGATAATTTTTTACTTCTGAGGAACTACTTTGATTCAAAAGTTTTATTTGAATAACTAAAACAGCACGTCGAATACTTGGAAAATTAAATTAATTTTGCGACAAATCATTGAAGAACTCTTTAACAAAGGCTTTGTTCATATGGTCCAATTCGACTCTAAGAATAGTATTTGCAGGAGTGAGCAAATATACTTAATTTTTAACTAAAAATTGTTCAAGGACTAAACCCTAACTAGTTCAAGGGCTATGATGGCAATATACTAATTTTTGAGGGATTGATATGAGGGTTTATTCTCTATTTTATGACGTCAAAATTCAACAGAGTAGTTAGAATGTAATGGAGTATAGTTGAGATGTCAGCGGTTCATTATGATGCATTTGTAGTTTTAAATTTTTAATTACTTTAAACAAAAAGCTCAGCTATATTCAAATACATAGACAATTACCAAAATTTTTAATTTTTAATTACATTTGTAGTTTATAGTTTTAGTTTGTCATCGTAACAAAAAAATAAATAAATATAAATGTATAACATGAAAACACCGTCGTGTTACCAAACCCTCAGTTGATCCTCGTGCATCATTGTCAGAACTCCGTCCACCTTCTGTCTCCGTCGTGTTTCGCTTCGCCGTCGTGCCGTATAACATGTCTGTTCTCATTCGAACAATTCAAAGAGCTCATAATGTTCTCTCTCAAACATTAGGTTATGGTAACAGCAGAACTTACATTGCAGAATCAGTTACCAAATCACCTTTTGAATCCAACATTTTGCAAATTATCCGAAATGAAATGGAATTCCTAGCTGATATCGCTCCTCCACACCAGGTTCTCATTCTTCAAATTTCTCATGTCACGTACACATACCAAAGCGAATTATGTGTCAGTGTAATTATATGTGTCAGTGTCATGTTTGTGTCGTGTCCATGTTTCATACGTGATGCATACTCATTATATATATTTTTATCTAAACATTCATATGTACAAATGTATTATTTCTTTGAATAATCAAAGATGAAAATGACAGGCTTACGAGAAGAAACTGTTGAATAATCCATTGAGGGATATCAAAGTGCAAAAGCTTGTACTCAACATCTCTGTTGGTGGTGAAAGTAGAGATCGTCTCACCAGAGCCGCCATGGTTCTTCACCACCTTAGCGGTCAAACCCCTGTTCTCTCTAAAGGTAATTTTGCTCAAATGGTTGCTTAATTTATCATAGGTTTTATTTTTTAGGTTTGAAAGCACATTTTGAATTAACTATAAAGCTCAATAGGAAGAGTTTTACCACCATTTTTAGGTTTTACCCGACTCGAGAAATTAGTCTCTACAGTTGTGTGCAAGGAGGAGGATACCTGATTTGCGCCAAAAAAATGTTGAGATCCAATGTCAATTGGATATATAATAAGGGGGGAGCCTTGGCGCAACACTAAATTTGTTGTTCCGTGACTGAAAGGTCACGGGTTCAAGTCCTGGTAACAACTTCTTGTGTAAGAAATAAGGTAAGACTGCGTACAATACACCAAAACGGTGGGAGCCTTTCTCAGACCCTGCGTATGCGGGAGCTTTAGTGAACTGGGCTGCCTTTTTATGGTTCTCGAGTACATGGGCCTTAGCCTCAAGATACATGATGTAGTAACTAGTTTGATCCACAAAATACTTCTTCCAAGGCTTTGACCAAAATTTTCATCATTTAGGAGTAGTAAACTTATGACAGTCACAAGTCCATAGCATAGTTTACATGTGTATTGGACAATTAGGGTTTGGGTTTGTGTTCTGATTGTTTGTTCTTTCACGCTGGTGCTTATTCACAGCTAAGCACACCGTCCGTTCCTTTGGTAATAGAAGGAATGAAAAGATTGCTTGCTACGTCACTGTTAGAGGCGACAAGGCATTGCAGCTTTTGGAGAGCGGTTTGAAGGTCAAGGAATATAAACTGTTGAGCAGAAATTTCAGTGATACCGGTTGTTTTGGCTTCGGTATTCAGGATCATATTGAATTGGGATTCAAGTAAGCTGAAAAACACTTCTATCTTATGCTGAAACAGACTTCTTATTTGATATACATATTTGATTTGTTGATACATGTAGTTTGTATATACTTGATATTATGATGAAAATTTGCACAACTCTTTCTTTTTGCCACTGATCAATGTGAAATAATGTGATTGTGGTTGTGTATGATCTAATCTGGTGATATCAGTTTGTGGTGGCGGCCGCAGCTGAGATGCTGCTGCGACATCACGCGGTGTTATGTGGAAATTTAAACAATGTTTTGTTCCACAATCGGAAGTACCAATACTAATTGGTTTATCATACAAAAAATACTAATTGGTTTAGTTTTTTTTTTGCGGTTTAGTTTCTTTAAGCTTTTTTTATTTTATATTTTATAATTATTTTGAAATACTTTACGCTAACCATCTCTAACTCAGTTTGATTGGTTTTTTACCACACCTTTAATTTGAAAAAAAAAATGAATTCAATCCATGGTTGTCTTTGTTTGTCAATTCCTTTTCCTCTGTATCTCTGTTGTTGTAGTTCTCTTATAATTCAAGGGATGATTTTTTTTTACCATATTGATGTTTTAAACTATGCTGCAGGTATGATCCTTCTATTGGTATTTATGGAATGAATTTCTTTGTTGCCTTGGAGCGCCCTGGTAATCGTGTGGGACGTCGTCCCCGTTGCAAGGCACGTCGTCCCCTTTGCAAGGCACGTCTTGGAATCCAGCATCGTGTCACAAAGGATGATGCCATGAAGTGGTTCCAGGGTAAATATGAAGGTGTGATCCTAAACAGGCCCGAGCTCATTTAGTCGGATCAGGCCATTCTTAAGGACTGAGTTCTAAATTTTGTTGAGTGTAGTTTGATGTTTCTTGAATCCGTAGTTTAAAATTAATCATCGGTACGTATATTACTCTTTACATGTTATGTTAACTGTTTGTTTACCTTTTCTCTAAATATTGATAGTGTGCCAATGTCGTCGAATTCAGTGATCTACTCTTGTTTGCATTTTATCTGGTTAGCACTTGTCAGAACTTGAATCACATGGACATGGAGCACGTAGCTCTTCTTTTTTACCTCATTTTTTATTTTTGATAAGAAACTAAAAAGATTAAACAAAAGAGTAAAACATGAAATTTGTCGATGAAAATTTGTAGCAAGATTTTACTTCATTCCAATCACAAATGTCATTCATATTTGGTAGGGATTAATGTGTCGAATGACTGAAAGGATGAATATGAATGACATTTGAGGATTTCAAGTATTCAAGTATTAAGATGAAACCAGGTTTTCATGTTTTTTTTTACTCTTGCTATTACTTCAATTTTAGTGGTAGAATTCTTTTGACGACTGCTTTCTAAACAGTGGGGAAATTCTATTCCTTTTAAGCTATCTTCTATTTTAAAAAGTATTTTCTCTATTATTCCAAATATTACCTATGAAAATTGAAACACTATGATAAATAATATTACATGTGATTGTAATCGTAATTGAATCCTCCCAGTTCAAACTCTGTATTGGTACAATACAGTTTTCTTAAAAATTGGTGTCAACGAAGTATGGATGACAAAATAGCTTAGCCTAATTTTGACGTTTGAAATAGGTTTGATTATCCTTCAATATTCTCTTTTAACCAATTGTTATTAAATTGGACGATGATGATATATTGAGCTGAAACCAAGTCATTGATTACTTTACTTACACTGTTTATTTTCAACAAATATGTCATTCTGCTGATCGCAGTGTATTATGCAAAAATGTTACATACTTTAAGAGTGCGCATTTGTCCTTCCAAGATTAAGATATTATATATAACTAATTTGTCATGAAGTTAATCTCTCAGATAATAATATCACTATTTTCTTACATTTTTGTTCCCTACCAAAATTTTCCCTAAAAAATAAACAATTACCATCAGATTTATTATTTACCTGTACGAAAGAGTAGAATATTAACATATAAACTTGGTGAGTTTTTTTATTCCAGAAAAACTAATTTATTTTTAATGGCTAAATAGTGTTTTAGCCTTTTAGGTCTCAAGTTCGATTCTCCCTAGTGCTAATTCGGGTTTAGCTTCTTAAAAAAAAGACTAAATAGCGATTTAGTGTTTGGAATATTAAATTAATTTGTTGACAAATCTTTCAAGAATTTTTGAACAATACCGTTCTCGACTCTAGAAATTAGTCACGGGCGAAGGTACCTAAAGGACTATCACGGTGATGTACAATTTTTGAAGGATTGATATGACCAATGGAAGTGAAACGGGACAAAAAAATCATTTTGCGCAACTGTATCAAGATAAATTGATAAAAAAATCAGCTTCCAAAAAACAATGCAAACAGGTTAAGTTGAGCTACAAAGAAGTTCAAATTAATATAAATATAAATGCTAACAATTAAAAAAATTAGAGTAAAATATATTGAACTAATTTGCCTTAAAGCTATCTACATTCTAACAATTTGAAAGGACCAATCGTCAAGCTTTGTGCTATTTGGTGAATATTTAGAGTAAAATATATTAAGAGGGAATGAAAAGATTGCTTGCTACGTCACTGTTAGTGGCAGACTTTATCAGAAAGACACAAACCATCAAGTATAGGTTATTAATCTGTGACTCAATTTGTGTTAAAAGGAGAATGAAGCTACTGTGAGTCGAACAATGATGATGATATGGGGAATTTGACAAAACCGAAACAGCATGATTTTGAGTTCAAAAGAATGCTAGTGCAACCCAGATATGTAACACGGTTCGGAGGCTGTGGGATAACCGGAGTGCTTCACAAGTCAACAATGGCAATGATGAAGTTAGCAGTAGCAGAGATGTAATGCAGCAGAGTTCTCCCAATGTACGGGCAAGGAGCGTCTGTTTAGGTTTATTTGGGTTATCAACTAGAAATGCTTGTTCACGAAGGAGAGGCTTTTCGCTTGTTGGAAGCAGTACATTGGGTGCAACAGATGGGACTTCACAATATCACGTTTCAAAGCAACTTGGAAATCTTTGTTGATGCGGTTAGCGTGAGACATAGACATTTCAGAGTTTAATGTTTTCGTTCCTAATATTAGACATGATTTAAATTACAACTTTGAGGTTAAGTTTGTTCGCCGTCGTCGATGAATGTAGTAGCCCCCCTAACGAAGGCTGTGATTTCTCATACTAATTTCAATGTTTAACAAATGGAATGACTTGAATTAACCTGAGAAGGGTTTTTTGTTTTGTTTGAGAAACCTGTGAAGTGGTTTAGGAATATTTTTATGATCAATCCAAAATTTAGTTAACAACTGGTTCAACAACCAGTCAAAGAATTCCAGTCCAATGATATAAGTTAAAATAAAATCACTAAAGAGCCTCATTTAAATCTTTGTCACACCAACACTGCGTACCCCATAGCAAAAAGAGAAGAGTGAAATATAAGTAAAGCATGATTTAGCTGCAGGTCTGAGAAATAAGATATTCATTAAAGGATCGAGGCCTTTCAGATCCAATACTATATCATCTTGCAGGAGTTACAAAAATATTACCCTCTGAAGTCCACATTTTTATTCTAAGAATGGTAACAACAAAATAGTTAATAGTGTTTGGCATCAACATTTCAGATGGTGTGTTCGGTGTCCGACACCAACACGTGTGGTTATTACCAATGCCTACATGTCAGAGTCAGTGTTATGTTCGTGTCAATGCTTTCTCACTCAGCAGACAAATCATGCAAATATGCTATGAACTAAGAATGTGGAATAACCATAATTTCCTTTTTATTCATAGACAAGAATCCGAATACAAGGGTCTTCGAAAACCAAGAGAAACCTAAAGAAAAACTACTTTATATGAACATAATACAGTGATGGAAAATTTATTTTAGATAAAAAATCACTCTTATGTGTTCAAATACAGTGCAAGAGAAACTCATATGAAACAAAATTATAATGCTAAACATCCTATTACCAGCATACACACTAGTGCTTATCCTCCTTAGGTATGTCTTTTGGAGGAGGAACCTTTGATTGTAGTTCTTTTGGAACCCTGAAAAGATGGCAAAAATCATATCATATTACAAACTATGAATTATCTTATTATCTAATAAGCATTACCTATATGAATAAACCACTAATTTAGTCCCTAAAACATCACTATCTAATTTAGTCCCTAAAATACATAAAAATAATAAGCGGTCCTAAAGTATGTGAAATCTTGACAAGTTTTCATATACTTTAGGGACTAAAATGATGGATTTCATATACTTTTAGGACCACTTATTATTTTATATGATTTAGGGACTAAATTCGAGAGGTTGATACATTGGAGACTAAATTGACAATCAAAATCGTAATAAAACGATGCATTCAAGTAACTAATCCAACTCTAGAAATAAACCATGATTTCAATAGATAGGGATTAAACTACATAAAACTCAATGCAACCTATTCCTAACAAAACCATTCTACCTTTCGTTTAAAAATAGTTGGCACAATCACACAAAAGTAATCATAAAGCTTGAGAACTTCTCTAAATATTAGATAGGTTATAAATTCATTTCATTAAGAAGCATTGCATAAACATTCTCAAAAGAGAATAATCAAATCCAACTGAAACTCATCAATCATTATCCAAAAAGATTCATAACTTACATTTTTTATAGGGTTGACTAAATGAACCAAACCATCATTTGAAAATTATAACAAAATCTTTGGATGGACATTTTACTTGGAAAAAAAAAGATGGGTCTAAGTTCAACTAACTACAGTAGTTTTATTACTTTTCAGTGAAGAGGGAAGTTTCCATGATAAACATGATTCTTCTACAAGAGGGTAGATCTATATCAGTTAAAAGTCAGAAAACCATCGACAACTGTGACTAAAGTTGTGATGGCCAAAGAGTTTTAACATTGTGTTGTTGATTGTGAAGGGCTCAAAATAATTCATAATTTGGCCCAAATGGCCAAATTCATACAAGCAAAAGGAAAATATGAACTTCAACACCGTAGCTTATGTATATCACCCAAAATAACTTTAGTAAACTATCAATCACAAGTGTGTTTAGTTTCTACGTTGATAAAATTTGATTTTGAACGAGGTGATTCTATAAACTTGATTTTGGCTAAAAGTGAGTTGAATATAAAGTGACTTGTGTTTAGATATATTCATGTTAAAGTGAGTAGAAGCATAAATTTAAAGCTAAATATCAGTTCTGTAAGCAAAAGCTAAAATAGCTTCAAGTAAGAATCAATTTAGGAGGCAAAATCAATCATGCTATAATATATCCAAACAAGTCTAAATCAATTTTATACATTTTGAATAGATTTTAGCTTCTCCAAGAGTGAAACCTAACATACACTATAGTTAACATGTCTAAATTATTCATCACACAACAAGTACCTCATATTCTCATCAACCTATCAAACCAAAGGGAGAGCAGAAGTGAAAAGACATAAACCTTTTCACCAGTACAAATTTTTAGGGGATTTTGGAGGATAGTTTTCTACATTTAATATATTTGAAATTTTACAAACCTTGAACGAATACCATGATATATGATCACATAACAATTCAATCACAGTTTATTCATTTCTAGAAACATTTTATAGCTTCCTTCATTTAGAAAAGAAAAACAAGCCTTCCCTCCAAAACCCCCCTCCCAAACAGACCCTAAATGTACCAATTCCTAATTACTACTATAATTTATGATCATACACAATGAACAACTCTCTTAATTCAAAATTGAAAATTTTCATCCTCCTCTTCTATACTTTTGTCATTCAAAATCTGATTAAACTCATTCTTAATGTTCCAATGAATGATTTATATACAATTTCAGAGTTAAAATTGTACTCATCTAAATATTCACTTGTATACAAATTTCAAACAAAAAGAAGGAAAAAAACAACAAAGACCCAGTTGTGGAAACAATTAGAAAAATGAAAAACGAAGAAAACCCAGTAATAAAAATGGTAACTTTATAAAGAATAAGACTCACTTGGAAGAAGAAGTAGCGGTTTCTTCTTCAAGCCAGTGACGAATGTGTTTAACGTTTTGTTTGAATATTGAAGCTGATTTCTTCACATCGCTTCGTAGAAGAAGCACCACGGCGCTTACACCGGCAACTGTCAGAATGAAATTCGTTATCGCCATTGATGTCTGATTCCTAATTCTCACACTCTGCTATGGAGAGAGAGATCACATGGGCTGGCTAAACCTATTAAGGCCCAACATTAGGGCTCTACTTTTTGTATGAGTGGCCGTTCGATCAAGATTAGACGGTTCTGATCTAAGCTCGATATTTTAGGAATCTAACAATAAAAATTAAGTTTTTTTTTTTAATAGTCCGATCAAGATGAGACGGTTAACAATATCTTAACCGTGTAGATGTGGAAAATAAACCAACTGCTATACTACTTGAAAAAGAAAAATTTCCTCAACACTCAAATTTTACTCCTAACCCCATAAATTTTAGAAAACTCTAATTTGTCCCTGGTATTTTAAAGAAAAAATTCATCCTCTACACTATATTTCGATAAGAGAGTAATGCTTCTAACACTAATTTTAACATATTTTTCTAACATTTATGCTTTTATTGGTGAAATATATGTGCGCCGCACCACTTTGGGAATGAGTCCCACATAAAGTGGTGAAAGCCATGTGTATTTCATCCAACAAAAGAGCACGTGTTAAAAATAGTGTGTTAATACGAATACTGTTAGCATTATTCATTAACAATATCAAACTTAAATATGTCGGAAAACATATGAGTTAAGTTCCGAGAAAGTTGAATTTGAGTTTGCAGCAACACATAAAAAAAGAGTAAAAGAGATATTTCAACTATATGAACCGATTAAGTATTGTCGTTCACAAACAAAACATAAGCTATTGTGTGTAATGTGGTTACACGATTTATACAATAGCCATCAGGAGAGTGTCGTGAACCAAAAGTCGTCATATCAAGATTATCCTTAAAAGAACTGTAAATAGGACAATTACACCTTTGATAATAACAAATCTCAGCGGTGTGACCTTATTTCCAAACAAACCAACCCTAATAGATCATTTTTTTTTATCAATGACGAATCTAGAAATTTATCGTACGAGAGCTAAATGAAAATTGGATAAACAACCATTTTAATTCCTGAATGTATGAAACATTGTCACTGTAATCTTTGAATGTTTCGATATTGCAAAATCAAATATGTTGTTAAGTAATCAATTTAATTCTTGAATGTTTTTTTTAGTGGAAACCACAAAGTTGACTTTTTTTTCCTCAAGCCACAACAAACTTAATTACCAAATTTGGTTAGCAACAAAGCCTTTAACAATAAGCAACCCCATGATTAGTGTCATACCCCAACAATTAGTTTTCCCAGGTACAAGGCTAGCTTTGCAAGTGTACCGGAAAAACAAAGAACAATGTTTTTCTTTATTATTTTTTGCAAAAGAAGTTATACCTCAACCCACCAAGATAGGAAATACAAAAATCCATCCCAATTACATCAACAAACCAATGAATACAAAAAGGAATAGTCCCTTCAACAAGAAAACTGTACATGACTATGTATATATAATTTTACATTAAAACCAAAAATTAAAAACATATATAGGATCTTATATCCAAAATTTGTTCATTGGTGATCACAAAACTTATAGAATAAATCAAGAAGCAATAAGGGCTATGGCTATGAGATCAAGAACACCTACCTCTAGAACAAAACCTTCCCCAAATCCTGTGTATGAAACTTTCCAACCCAAGTCAGAATTGAAGGAAAATGAGGAAGCATACTTCCTTCACATTCGCCTTCCTGGTGCGTATTTTTTGTTTTTTGAATTGAAACTTGAAATTCTACCTAATATTGGAGGGGTCCAAAGACTCATAAGTTAAATAATATTGAATATTATTTTATTTTATGATTTTTTTTGGAAATGCACTCTCCATATTGAAAGGATCCCAAATTTTATTTTTTGTTGCATTTCAGTTTGTTGAATTAAAATTTTAAATGAAATTGATAATTATAAAAAGATAATGAGAACATCATTTTAATTTTTTTGTCTTACGAAGTAACAATGAAAAAATAAAATATAAAAAATGTAGTTCTATACTTTTCACTTTATTTACACAATTTACAAAATCGCATGATTTCACTTTATTTTCAAGACGAAGTTAATACTCCCTCTGGTCAACCAAAATTGATACATTTGGTTTATAGTGTACACCGAATACATCAACTTTGGTTGTCTTTTATAAAAAGGACATGAGGGTGTAAAGTTTGAGGAATCATATATATTTTTTTTAAAGAATGAGTCATATACTTCTCTCTCATGTTCTGCAAGGTTTTATAAAGGAGAGGATAAATATCAAATTTGTGGGACTCTCCCGAACACTAAGGATTACAGGAGAAAGGCAACTACTTGGTAGCAACAAATGGAGCCTATTTGACCAATCATATCCTGTTCCAGAAAATTGTGAGGTGGAGAAACTTCAAGGCAAGTTTGAAAATGGAACTCTCATTGTTGCAATGCCAAAAAAATTCCCATCACTTAAATCACAAGTTGAAACAACCAAAGAAAAAAGTGTGGCAAGTCCTAGAACACCCAAGGGAACCAATATTCCTTCAAAGCCTCCAACTAGAGTACCAGAAGAACCTATAATTAGAGACAAGAAGGTTCCTTCATCTCCAAGTAATGTTGTGAAAGGGTTAAATGACTTGAACAAGTTGAAGGAACAAAAAGGTACTCAAGACACTTTTTCAACTCAAAGTCCTAAGGGAAAATTGAAAGCTTTAGAACCCTTTGTAGAATCTAGACCTCAAAATGTTTATCAGGAAAATAATGTGCCAAAAGGAAAATCCCAAGCAATAGGTGCAAAGGCTCAAAAGAGCCAAGAGGAAATTGAGCCAAGATTCGGATTTAAAATGGATCCTATAAAGCAAATAGATGATGAAAAAATTCAAGAGGAAAATAGGAAAAAATCCATATTAGAAACAATTAAAAAACAATTGCACGAGGACGAAAAGAAAAGTGTCACAAATAAGAAAATTGAAGAAGATAAGAAGACTTATGAGTCAAGCAAGCTTGATCAACAATACGTTGATCACAATATGTTTTTAGAAGGAAAAGAAATAAAGGCAAGAAAAGAGTCATCAAAGGGAGAAGAATATTTTGTTCCAAAAGATGCAAAGAAGGAAAAGGATACTACAATTGAGAAAGCAAAGAGGTATAAGAAGGATGAAAAGTATACAAAAGAGAAGGGAATCTTCAAAGAAGTGGCAACTTCAGCTTCTCAAGTTGTCAAGAGAATAGGAGAAGGAAAATTGAATGAACAAGAAAAGCCTTTAGTTGCAAATATGGGTGCTGCAATTCTAGTAATTGTTGCACTTGGAGCTTATGCTACCTACAAATTTACCTCTTCTAGCAAAAACTAAACCTTGTTCTACAAAAATCATCAAATCAAGTCCTTTCTTGAAATGTAATTCAAGTCATGCATAATGTAAATTAAAAGCATTTGTTAGTCCATTTATTTTATGGGTTATGTTAAGTTGTGCCCTAAAGGCATATGTTAAGCACTAATTTCATTCCATTAATGGTAAGAATTTAATGAAAAAAATTAGTATTAAACGTTTTGAGCAATAAATTAACACAATTTCACATAATTTCTATTAGTGGAATTCTTAACATGTGCCCTAAGGACTAAGGACACAAGTTAACATTTTCCTTATTTTCCTTAACATTTGTCAGTCCATTTATTTTATTCATTGTTAAATGTGGGAGCTAGAAGATTAACACCTCACTCTTCTATTAATATAATGGTCTTAGTAATTAGTAGTACTCGGGTATTGCAAACAGATTATGATTCTTCTCATCACAAAATTGAAATATCAAATCTCAATGTACAAGAAAGTGGGGTTGGTGGCTAAATTGGTTTGAGTTAGTGGATAAGAAGTTATAGATCTTGGGTTAAAACCCAAACAAATGAGTAAATTTTAACAACTGATTATTAACATTTGTCAATAAAAAATAACGAATATATAAAGTTCTTATTGGTACAGAATTTATTATATTATTGTTTTCTATAAACTTGTTCAAAAAAGTTTTCTAGTGATAAAATAATGTGATATGCACACAAAAGTATTGTTTGATACCTTTTTTTTTCAAATGATAATTTTTCTCGACATTTTTTTCATTCTCGCTACATGTTTTATGCAAACCTGATTTGCATGCTTAAATCATTAGATAGAATAACGCATCGCTAAACTAGTGAGAAATGATATATTGACGACCCTATTGCAACAACCTAATAAAAAACCCTCTATGCAAAGTTATTTTAGTTTTTATTATTTTTTTTAACAAATTTTTGCCTGCCATAGTTTTCATGCCAATGGCCACATTGTTTTGCATATCTTTAATTGTCGTATAGGTTGTCAGAAAATAGTTGTTATGCTTTTCTCAATGACAAATGTTAGTACAAGTGGTATTTGCCAACAAGACACTACAATCTTCATCTTTGATCATGATTTTGAAGATTCTAACTTACCAACAAATTATTCTAAATGAATGATAACAAAGTAATGGAAGTTTCTTGAATTGAGAAAGAATTGTTTGGCCTTCTTCTTTACCACACTTTCTTTCAAACTTCAATTCATATGCTTCAAGTGTGCTTTGGAGATCTTCAATCATAATATTTGTTAAATATTTTGTTTCCTCAATTGCCACAATAATATGATCAAATTGAGAAGTAAAAGTGTGCAATACTTTCTCCATGATGGCCACCTATGTCATTTATTCTCCACAGTTCTTCATTTGATTGGTCAGTGTTACCAACCTTGCGAAATAATCTCCAACTTTCTTATATATCATTCTTCATATCCATAAGCTCATACTGTCTCCTCAAGGCTTGAAGCTTCGCCTTCTAGACTTTTACTTCACTTCCATAGCTTTTCAACAAGATATCCCAAGCATTCTTCGAATTGGCAGATTCTGCAATCTTCTCAAACACATTTGCATCAACACATCAATGAATGAGAAACAATGCTTTGTTGTTTTTCTTCTTCGCGTCCTTATGCGTATTTCTCTGCACATCTGTAGCATTTGCTGGAAGGGGTTCCATGTCATTAGTGATTTGTTCACACACATCATGGATTGCAAAGATCACATTCATCTGTATGAACCATCCTTCCTAGTTTTTGCCATCAAGAATTAGGAGTTGACCATTGAATCTTTCTCACTATAGAAAGATTAACTCCCATGGATTGTATAAGCTCTATTGTGAGAGTTAACTTAAAATCAGGTTTTGGAGAAATCGTGCCACGATGGAGAAGCAACGTGCCATGATTGTTGAAGAATTTTGTGAAGCAAGTCACTGGAAAAATCGTGCCACGATGGGATCGTAACGTGGCACGATGGTGCGCTAGAGGTGAAAAAACATAAACGTATTTTTCAGTGCAGATTTGTTCCAAATTTTAAGCAATACTTTTACTATAAATATAGACCTTGAATCAGACTAAACTTGGAGATAGAGGGGGCTGAAACAAGGGTTTAGAAATCAAACTAGGGTTTGTATAGAGTTTGCTCTTGGCAACAAACACTAGGGTTGAGTTGATTCACCTTGGGAAACACTATTAGGATTGAGTCTCTTGGTCATGGGAAGAGATTGGGGCTTTGGGTAGAATTAGGCGGGAGACTTATTCTTGTAACCCATTGATATCTCTTTTGTAAAGTTACTCATCATTATAGTGAAACAGAGGGCTGCTCTCTCCCGCAGACTAGGTCAATTTGGACCGAACTGGGTAAACAAATTCTTTTGTGTTCTCTCTTCTTTTCTCCTGCTGTTTTCTACTTTTGCTCGTGATTATAACTGTGATCCACTTCTATTGGTTACTTGATTATCACTTGCTCCACACATCAAGTATATTATTGGTGTGATTTTTCATCGAATTCACAACATCTATGATACCACTATGTTGGATTGAAAAGCTAAAACACTATGTGTGAGATGAAATCTTTAGAAGAATAAGAGAATATGAAAAAAACTATGTGAATCTTATTGAATAGAGAAGATCAAATTTACAAAGTGCATTAATCCTATATATATATATATATATATATATATATATATATATATATATATAGAGTTATGTTAAACTAACTACAATTACTTAACTATCAAGTAACCCTGTAATCAAGTTAATCTCTAACTAACTTTTCTCAACTTATTAGCTAACTTGTAGCTTAAGAAACAAACTAACTACCTACTTATTTTTTGAATTACAAAACTAACACTCTAAATTCCTTTAAATCTGAATCAACTACTTAAGAACTTAATCTAATTCATCAAGTCTTTGATACCTAACGCAAATTAATAATGTAGTTTAATGCTATATCATACTTTTTGCCATAATTTTGTCTCAGTCTAGATCATACAAACCAAATAAGAATTAGAGCAAGTTGATTATGAGCTAGATAAAAAGTATTATGGAAAAACCTGAATGTAAACCAAATTAGAGCAAGTGATTCTTGGAAGGAAATAACAGTTGCAGCATTCTCCTTCAAACCCTTCTTCACATAATCATACATGTCTCAATTCATAAATCATACAAACCAAATAAAAATCAAGAATACTCACATGCATGATTGAAGTCTCAGTCTAGATCATATACTACAGTATCATATGAGCAAAGGACATATCTAAGTGCCAATCGTAATCTGACCAAGTAGGTTCATCTGACATCCAATAATGAAATAGTGACTTCATTGATGGAGGAAGAAATTAAGTTTTCCATTGTAGATTCTCTTTCAGTAGAGACCATTTCTATCACGAAACCAGGTTCCTTTGGTTGAGCTAAAACAGTTTCATTCGTCAACATCGCAAGCACTGAAACCATATTAGGCCTGTCATTTGGATGATGTTGTAGACATAAAAGACCAACTTGTATGCAACGTAAAGCTTCCGATAAAATGTATGAGTCCCCGAAAGAATCCTCGATCAATTCTTTTGAGTTTCCTTCTTTCCACAACCTCCAAGCCTACAAAAATACAAACAATTGTTATCTAACATTTCATTAAGGGAATATAATTAAGTTGTTTGTGCTACTCACATGCCCAACAAGATTGTGTTTGTCGCTTGGATACGAAAGCCCTTTATTTTTCCTTCCGCTTACAATCTCTAGCAGTAATATGCCAAAGCTAAATACATCGGATTTTATGGAGAATAACCCATCAATGGCATACTCAGGAGCCATATAACCACTGAAAAAAAAATCACAAATGAGTTGATTTGAATTAATTTTTTTTAAATGACTTAAAGATATCAATGAAAGTACTTACTGTGTTCCAACTACTCTGTTTGTATTCCCCTCAACTTGATCATCACCACAAATTTTTGCCAAGCCAAAATCTGAAATTTTCGGGTTCATATCATTATCTAGCAAAATGTTACTTGGTTTTAGATCTCTATGTATGATCCTCAATCTAGAATCTTGATGAAGATAAATAAGTCCACGAGCGATTCCACATATGATGTTAAAGCGCTTGGACCAATCTAGAAGTTTCTTCTGAGCTTGATCTGTCAAAAATGTTCATTTTATTGATTAGAGTTTTTTTTTTGGTTTTTCCATAATGAAAAAATATATTAATTTGTACTTTAACTTAATAGAGTTAATCACCAAAAAGAAATGAATCTAAGCTTCTGTTGGGCATATATTCATAGACAAGCATTTTCTCTTCTCCTTGAATGCAACACCCAAGAACCTTAACAAGATTTCGGTGTTGAAGTTTTGAACATAAAATAACTTCATTTTTAAATTCTCTTGTTCCTTGTTTCGAAGTTCCTGAAAGCCTTTTGACAGCAATCTCTCGTTTGTCTAGAACAAGTGTACCCTAAATTTTATAGTTGGAAAAAATTGTTAGAAAATGAGACTCAAGGGTTTTCTCATCTATATAACCAAGTTATTGCATGTTTACCTTATACACCGGTCCAAAACCACCTTCTCCAAGCTTGTTATCATTTGAGAAGTCATTGGTGGCATCAATTATTGTAGACAAATTGAAGAATGGAAGTTCAAAATCTTGTTCGTCTTCATCTTTCTTTTCGGCTAAATTAATATTCTCTGATTTATCTTCCACACCTGAACGATGTTAAGACCATATTGATATAGATATATAAGAATCAACACTCTAATATTTTTTTATGCATAAATTTTAGAGTGAGAGAATGATGTCTCAAAAAGAATTTTGTGTAAAAGTAATAATCATATTGTTGTGCATTGTGTTATTTATCATTAATAAATAGGAAGACATAGAGGAGGTAAAGAAAAAGATATATTCAGTAAAACAAATTTCAAGAACTCTATGTCACTGAAGTGAAATAGATTTTATTTGGGTCAAGAAATTTACCTCTTTGCTTTCTTTTTCTCTTGTAAACGTAGAAGACTATGACCACAAGTAGCAAAACAATGACCAACGGAACAGTGATTGCAATTGCCAAGGTATGATTTTTGTTATTCCCACCAGAAACATCTCCATTCGAATCTTGAAAAAGAAAGTAGTGAGGACCACTCATCAATAATTAATTAAGTAAACTATTTTTATATTTCTTTAATTTTTCCTTTTTTTTTTATTTTTAATTCTAGTCAGTAATTTTTTATTAAGTAATTTAATGGTTATAAATTCATACAATATGGCTACCAACTGAGAGACTTAACAAAATTTCCTTTTATTTAACATGCATATAAATAATTTGCCGTCACATTTAACACATGATAGTGTGTTGCTCCCTTGCTTTTGTTATATTGGGTTTGAAATTCTCGTAAATCTTTCTTAGCATACTATTACCTTTGCTATTTTTAGAAAATAAATTTGTAATGTCGTTGATAATATATTTATATATGGCCAATTAGGATGTGTTTGATGATATATAAAGAGTGAAGTAGAATATTATGAAATTGAATAGAATGAGATAACAAATATTTTTCAAACAAAACTAATTTTTTTAATGGCAAATATTACTACTAGTATTTGTTAACCACATGGTTAACAAAAAAAAAAACATACAAATTTAACATTTCTCCCTCTAATTAAAAACGATACAGCCATTTTATTTTATTTTTTAAAAAAAAACCATTTTTTTCTTCTCCTAGTAGTGCCATGTTTATTCAGAAATATTGTTAGTGTTATGGCAACATCAAGTGTTGCAAGTGGGTGTTTGAGGAAGACACCTTTTAGGCGTGTTCAAGAATCACCTTGCTGATGATATGAGTCTTGTATTGGATAAGAGATCATTCGAACAAATATTATAAATGATGACAAATTCTCACATTATACTAGTCGATTTTAAGGGGTTGTGTTAGACCAAATCAAAAATTCTAAAATGATATCAGATTAGTCTACTCTGAGATTTGTTAGACCACTTATTATTATGTTTCTGCTATCAAGTCATCTAACATTTATATCTATGCATTAAACTCAATAGTGCTGAGCATGAGGACGTAGACAATCCTCATTTGACAAATGATTTTACAACGTTGTATTAGACCCAATCACATATTCTTAGAGCTGACTGGTTTGGTGAGAAACAAATAAAGGTCAATTGTATAAGAGAGTCTTGATGAATGTTTCATTGGTGTTCCAAATGAACTCTTAGAAGATAATGAAAGTAAATTAGATTAGGGTTAAATAAGTTTTTCGTCAATATAAATATAACGAATTTTGATTTTAGTCCCTATAAAATTAAATTGAATGTTTTCATCCTCACAAAATTTTTTATTTTGTTTTTGGTCCTTAATGAATATAATTTTAACGTGTTTTTGACATTTTTTGAACATAATATGAATATATAAATGTCGAATATAATAAACGGACATAACATGGATACAATTATATATTCGACATTATATCCATTTATATTCGACATTTATATGAACATAAAATGGCCATTAAGGACGAAAAACAAAATAAAAAAATTGTTGAGGATGAAAACATTCAGTTTAATTTTTTAGGGACTAAAATCAAAATTCGCTATATTTATAAGGACGAAAAACTTATTTAACCCATTAGATTATTTATTCCGATGAAAAACATATTTTCAAAGATGTCATATGAATTAATTCTATCAAATTTGGAGGCCACTCTAGTATTTAAATAGGGATTAAGAAAAAAAAAACACAAATAATCAAATATAACCTAAATAAATCAACGTTAAAGAAAGATAAAACATTTACCTACGGTGGAAGCATCCATTCGAACATATAGATCTTGTTGAACTGACGAAACTTGTTTCAAACCGATAAGATCACCAAACCATATAGAACAGCCACTACCATCTCCCCTAACATCCAAGTTTGAATAACCCATGCAAGAACAATTTTCTAAGCATTTGTTCTTACAATTCTCAAGTGTCATATTAGCATCAACCCAAGCATGTGTCGTTTCCGGCAATTTTAAACTAGAAAATGTTCCAAAACCATCATTCACACCACAATTCCAAGTTTCTTCGCCTTTTCGCACACATCCTTGTGTCCAATTAAATGTGTCCCAATTTTGTGGCGATTTAGGCTCAAACCCTTCTAAACATTGACAAATTGGAGACTCATTAGGAATACACTTTCCATAAGGTCCACAAGGATTATAGGCATCACAATCATCTCTTGGTACTTCCTCATAAACCCTCCAAACATTATCTTCTGGAATCCATGTAATGCGTTGACGCTTATCAAGTGTTTGGTTCAAATATGTTATTGAAACCACACTCTTGTTCACAAGACTATATGTGTAGTAAACTTCATTTGAATTGTTCACAAAATTTGTTTCAACAATTTGAGCCACACTCACCGCGGGTGCTCCACTAAATCCAACTCCATTCCAAGGACCACTCCTATGAATCTCAACCGATCCTTTTTTCAATACAATTTCTGGATTACTACGAAGGACAATACCCCAAGTAAAATCTCCCGAAGATGGATCGTCCAAATTTTTCCATGAAGTTAATTGACGATTAAGACCGGTTTTTAGGTCCCATCCAAGCTTCATTTCTGGCAACAAAGTATCACAAGGAAAATCAAAACCTTGCCATAGAAAATTGTTACTTTGTTGATCACTATTGTTGGCTTTGATTACAAAGTTTCCATTGTCTAATAGTTGAGCAACATGAGAATTTGTAGTAGACAAAGATTGTGTTGTGATGTTTGTTGACCAAACAAGAGTTTGATTGTTGTTGGTAAGTAGTTCAAGGTTTCCATCATTGCTTATGATCAACATGGTGGAGTTGGAATTGTTGTCCTTGATTGGATCATCACGGTTTGCAAGCCAAACTATTCTTCTATTTGAGATGTTTTTGTACCATATTCCAACGTAACGATTTGTGGAACTACCTGGTGTGAAAAAGCCTAACTCAAAAGTTCCATCATTAGAAACCAAAGTGTTACCATCATCAAGAGATTGGAATTGGGTGATTGTATCAATTGCGGTTGATAATTGAGAGAAGAAGAACAATGATAGATTAGAAATAATTAAAAGCATTATGATGACAAGAGTATTGGTCATTTTGGAATGATTGAATTTGATGCAAATACAAGTTATATTTGTATTTTTCTCGTCTCTCGTCAGTGTAGATGTGTGGATTATACAATATTTTTATTTTTTCATATGTTCTCTCTACACAATATACTTGAGGTGTATTGTAATTGGATTTTAAGAGACTATTTTAATAGAAAAAAGTCTAGAAGAATTTAAAAGCCTTTGTAAGTTTGTTTTTAAAAGAGTTTCTACGATCAGAATTTGTAAGTATGGATATCATAGGATTTATAAGATAGACTCTTAAGATTTCAAAATACTTTGTCGATTTATGAGAAGAGGTACTAGTAATCTGAAATTCGGTTAAAAAGTAAATAAAGTTCGATAAAAAATTATTATATTAAAATCGAGCTTGAATTTTTCCAAATTATCTATCACGACTCACGAGATAATTAATCACTTTGTGTCAAATTATTTGTTGGATTTATAAGATTTAGTAGCACTCTTAATTTTCTCTCCTAAACTTAATTCAGTTAGTAAGGATATTGTATAATATATCCACGGGTCAGGTTCGAACCCCAGACGTCATGCTTATTCATCTTAAAAAAGTAAATTTTTAGTCACGAGTTTTCAAAATTTGATCATATCGACTATCACATATCGATACATAAAAAATTTCTTCTGCATATATAAGCATATAAAATCCTCAACAAGTGCGATTTTATTTAATAGACACACTACATTAATGTAGATATTTTGAAAATAGTTATGAGTTTTCAAAATTTTATCATATCGAATTTCTCATATGTGTATATAAAAATTTGTTTATGCAGATATAAGTACATAAAATATATAACGAGTACAGTGCAAACATTGAACAGACTTTTGCATATAAAATAAAAGGTTATTTAATAGAAACACTACATTAATTTTGATTTTGAAAATAGTCATGAGTTTTCAAAATTTTATCATGTCGACTTTCTCATATATGTATATAGTTTTTTTTATGCGGATATAAGTATATAAAATTTGCAAATAGTGCGGTGAAAACATTGAACAATCTTTTGCATATAAAATAAAAAAATTATTTAATAGAAACAATAATTTAATTTTGATTTTGAAAATGGTCATGAGTTTTCTCATATATCTACATAAAAATTTGTTTTCACATATCTAAGCAAATAAAATCCATAACTAGTGTGGCGTTTTTTATATATAAGAGAAAAATATTTAATAAAAACATTACATTAATACTCATAATTTTTATTTAATATCTATAAACATTCTACAATATTAACAATCTAATTATTTTTTATGTAATTATTGTAATATTACGTGACTCATCCGAAAAACACAAGTCTTTTAATGGCATTAGTATAAAAAGAAAAGGAAATAAACACAACTAAAAAAAAAATTAGGTGCAAAGTGGGATTGGAATATGAAGTGGGTCACGGTGATAGCTTTGCGCAAAACTGAGGGCATTGATATTTTGTTGGCTGCTTGGACTTTTTTTTTTCAAGATGAGACTTCTGATTTTGATAGATCTTCTAGAGGATGAGATTTGGACTTAATTTAATTCAGAGTTTTGTTAACGTATATCCTCTAATTATTCTTTAAAGATTTTAAAACAAAAAATTATTCCATTTAAAAGTTAAATATTTTAATTTTTGATACAATGATTACATAAATTTCTATTAAAAATTATCAAAGATAAACCTTAAAAAATGTTTGAGGACATTGGTTAATATTTTTTCTTTTTTAATTTAATTGGCAAGAGAAAATATGCTTCAATTGGTATTACTAATTCCAGACAATGACATCGAGGGCATTGCGTTCTACACACGGCGCAAGTACTTGCTAGGGGAAAAAAAGTACTAGTACTTTTCTTTGAGGGGAATTACAACTACCTTTTTTTGTTAGGGATACTACTTTTATTTTTGTTAATGAGTTTATTGTGGAATATTCCATCCACTATGATTATAAATTGTTTTGTAAATTTTACATAAATTAAAAAAAATGCTGTTAATTTAGTATGAGAAAGAGAAATTATGAGTTATTTATAAAATTACTTTTTGTTTATGATATGTAAAATATAAATTAAAGATTAAAATAAAATAGTGTTATAAATGATTAATGATATAATTGAAAAAGTAACAAATGTTTGTTGATATTGTAAACAAAACTTGAAACTACTTAAATTTAGGACGGATGGAGTATGAAATTGACAAACCTTATTTTTTTTAGGTGTTATCTAGAATGTACATTTGACTTGCATATTATTATTCAAATAATATTCGTTGTTATAATAATTCAATTATACAGAGGAAAATTCAGAATAAATTGTTGACGGCTTGGGAGAAAAAGATGGTGATCATTTGGGGAAAAACAAAATGAGACCAAAACATGTAATATTTTTTTCTTTATAAATCAATGTTACGTATCTAATGGTGACAACACTACTTATATTAGTTATAATAATTCTATCATCCATATGTTTAGTCAAGATGAATAAGAGCAAGTCTTTACCACCGACGACGCACAAAACAACCGCAACGGAGGCTACAGTTCTAAAGGTACAACAAAAGACAACTACCGCCAACACGGAGCGTCGACGCACTTAACTCTTTCGAGCAACATCTGGACAGATGAATATAACTTTTTGGAACCAGCTCTTAACATTGGAAAACCAGGTTTAAGCTTCTCAACGAATAGATCCTGATCAAGCCACCGCTATCTTCCACCTCCTGAAAACAAAATAAAAGAAACAACAACAACAAAACACAAACCCGCCACCACCTCAACAAGACAACCCACAAAACAGCAGCTGCGACACCAACAAAAACGACAAATAGAAAAGCACCACAACAGATCCAGTGACAGAATCCGACAAACATAAGCAGCCGTTTAAAACAGAACCAAAAAAAAAAAATCTTTCGACGCCTGGAGACCCTAACCAAAGATCTCGAACCGGAGCAAATCACATCACCCTAAAACCTCCAAACCTCCGGCAAAAGTTGAAACATCAGAGCAACTCCAGGACGACGGAAGAAGGAACATAAAGCGAAGAAAGATTCGGCCGTCGGAAAAAATGGTGAAATGGTGATGCGGAGGACGGAAGTCACTCATCGCACCACCAAAGCAGGCGACTACATCTCAAGGATAAATTTTGGATCGGTTGGGGAGGAGAAAGCTAAGTCGGTTTTGAAAAAGTTAGAAAGAGGGAAGAGCGTGTGGTCTTTTGAAGTGTTGAAAATCGATAATATTTGGCCACAGTCACATATAATGAAAAAAAAATTAAACAAGAAAATATAATCACATCGATTGATATATTCATCAAATATTGGATGGCCTAGATATGAAATTAGGTACCTCTCGTGCCAATTGTCTTGTTCATCTTAATTTAGGAGATCGATTATCGTTACTAGGATTTTGCTTTGGTATTCAGAGATTTTTTTTTGCTAAAATTATGAGAAGCAATATTGGTGTGTTTGGTTGTAAGAAGAAGTTGAGAAGAGGGAAAAAAACAACACCTCAAATCTACTCTATTTCTTCATTCCTTTCTCACATCTGGGTTTGAATAACATGGTTATGTTATTTAAATATTAGAGTAATACGAACAAAAATAGTGAACCACCTTCTTCAACATATGATTTTTCTCCTCCAGTAAAATCAATTAAACACAATGCCCTACAAAAACTTAACTCGGCAGAATCTGCAATAAGCATACAAAAAATTGAAATCTATAATCATCAATCCACCTATAGTTTGATTGAAAGTCTGAAGAATGTTTGAGAGGTTATTTGAGGGGTTGAAAACCAAAACTTTGAGTCTTTGACATGTTGGATTTCACAGTTGGTATGAATTTGGTTATCAAGATCTGTCATTCCAGTAAGAGATTCATCAAACTCCACCATTGTTTGCGATTAGCTAATCAGAGTAACACAAAGCTTTGAAATCAAATCAATAGATAAAAATTTATGGGTCTGGTTGTTGTTTTGTTACAAATTAGATTTTGTCCAGTAATTTTTGTTTTTCATAAATTCAATATGAAGAGGAGAGAGAATTTTGTTTTAGAAATTTCTAGATTTTACATAATAAAAAATTTGTTAGAGAAGGTTCTAGCTGGAGAGGAAAGAGGACACGGAAATAAGAATTAAATAAAAAAATATTAAGTGTTGTGGGTGTACGCTAAGAATCATAGAACTTTAACATCTAACCATTAAAAATTGTTTTTTTGGGTTGCTCATGGTGAGAGACCTATTAAGCTCTCCCACCCTAGAGGGGGCCTAAGAAGAATACTTGCAAAATATATAAAATTGAGGAAAGGGTGGGGATAAAGGTATGTAGTGGAAAGTGCATAAAAAAACAGCGTTCCCCATATCTCTTCCCACATATGCGAAGAAAGGGATAAGTGGTGGGTCCCACCATAATCTTTTCTCTCTTCATTATTTCTCTGCATATCAAACAGAAGAAGTTTGATATATCTCTCTAATTTCTCTCTTAACAATTTCTCTCTCCCCTATTTCACTACAACCAAACACAGTGTACATGTTTTTGTTAGATTAGTGTCTACATATAGACTAGTTTGGATCTTTTAGGATGAGTAAAAAAATTCCAATATGAGAGTGTACGACACGATAGATTTATTTCGGCAATACACCTCAGCAATCAATCAATCAATCAAAGATTAGTTAAAATCAACATAAAGGCTAATGTGTATAATACACAAATATCAAACTATTTTGAATTACGCCTTTCAATTTTTTTATAAAAGATAAATAGATCAACCAAAGTTGATATATTTGATTCATTATATAAATTAAAAAAATCAATTATAGTTGACTTAATTATCCTTTATAAAAAGAACCGGAGAAAGTATTTATTTTTTTAAAAGACTAAATTATGGTGTAGGAGAATTGTGAAGGATGACTCTAGATTATTAGTCAAAACTGTTTTTTTTTTTAGATTATTTTCATGTGCATTTTGATAGCTATAGCCCTGTCGAATCAAACGATTAAGACAGTCAAAGTCAAGGAAGACCATTCTCGGGCAAGCTTTAAAAGCTACTAGAATTCGTAGACTTAATATCAAAACTATTTAATGGAAGATTAGTGTAACGTGTAATGCAATGCAAGATGAAGATTTTGGAGAAAATTCAGTTTTTTTTTTAAGGGGAGAAAATTCTGTTTAAAACTTAAGTTGGGATATAAGTTTATAAACTAAGTTGTTGATAAGCATCTCACACACATTTCCTTACAAATTAATTTAAAATATATGACTTGCTTAAGTTGCTATGCCAATATCTTATGTTTGGATCAACGTGATCTAGCATAAGTAGTTGCTTTATACTCCATCCGTTTCAAAATACATTTACAATTTTACAATGTGCACTATTCATATAACTTACTTTGACCATATTTTTTAACTAATATATAAATACAAATGTTAGCATATAAGATGTTTGATTTGTTTCGACGAATATTTTTAAAATATTAAATTTCTATATTTTTTTATTATATATAATAAATATATTAATGGTAAAAGTTGTGTATTAACATGTATGCAATGATTGATTGCGACATGTATTTTGAAACGGAGATAGTATATGTTTGGACAAAATAAGTATTTTTGGTGCAGCTTGACATTTGTCATAGTGATCAGTGACTCAAAAGTTGTGGGCCTAAAACAAATTTTAAATCGAGATGTTTTTAATAAAGAATTTACAATGGTAAATAAATGATTAATGATATAATTGGAAAAAGGTTCATTTAGGTCTTTAAGATGAGACTTTTCTTCACTGTGTCTGTGACTGCAATTTCTATTTGGCACCATGTGGGTTTTCATAATGAGAATTTCTTTTTAGATATGGAGGTGAGCCACTGGTTGAAGGAGGGTTCCTTAGGTCATCAATCTTTCACTTTTGCAGCCACTGTTTGGTGGGCTTGGCGTCATCGAAATCTCATGTGTCTCAACAACGAGATCTGGACTCTTAGTCGCTTCTACTACATCATTCACAGTATGATAGATTCTTTCGATCTTTGTTTCAAAATAATTCTCAAATTGACCAGGTTGACAAATTCATTACATGGAATATGATAATTATTCTTGTCACATTCTTAATGTCGATGGTAGTTGCTTGGGTACACCCATGCGAGTTGGTTTGGTGGAATTATTAGAAATTATGCAGGATACTATTTATCAGGTTTTTCTGGCTGCATCAATGTTTCTTTTGACATCCTGTATGCTGAGCTTTACGCTATCTACTTGGGGCTTATTTTGGCAAAAAGCTTGAATATAATTGAGCTTATTTTCTATACTGACTCCTTGCATTGTATCAACCTCCTCAAGGGGCCACCAATGAGATACCATGTTTATGCTGTCTTGATTCAAGATGTTAAGGATTTAATTGGGCAAAGTAATATCATTGTTTGTCATACTCTTAGAGAGAGAAATCACTGTGCAGACTTCTTTGCTAAACTTGGAGCTAATTCAGATACTGAGCTGCTATACCATTACTCTCATCCGGATGATCTCTTGAATCTTCTTAGGATGGGCGCAGTTGGAACCCTCTACTCTAGAGAGTAATTGCTTCTGTTTGTTTTTCTCTTGTCTTTTTCTTTTTTTCTTTTTGTTGCCGTTTCTTTTTGCCTTTTGCCTTGTAACAAAAAAAAAATCATTGAAGAGTGATTGTTAAAAGATTTCTATAGTCATTTGAAAAAACTTTTAATCTGTCTACATTATTGCATTTTTTTTGCCATGTTTTTGTGTTCTGATATGCCTACGTAACGGTAATTAACAATTGTATGTGTCAACGATATTTAACTATCGCTACAGGAACAACAATTAATTGCGGTATCAACCCAATTTTTGTGTTTTTTATTTTATTTATATTTTATTGTATTTAGTGGTTGAATTAACTTTAGTACCTTTTTTTTTTGTTGCAATTTTTTGTTGTTTAATGATAGTTATGCTTGTTTATTGATGCAATATTTTGTTGAAGTTTCTATTGATGTAAGACATTCTATTATTGGTTCACGAGTTTTCAAACTTGGTGATAAAGGAGTATACTCGACACCTTATATTTTCACCTAAGATACATGGAAAGTTAGAGATTATATGATTGATTGGGTTCCTCGACAAGAAGAAAGATGTGATTTACTTTGATTATAAATACATCCAATTTAGTGTTGGCATGTGAAAAGAGTGGTGAGTACAAAGCACCAAATAAGAAATTGAAGCTTGAAGACACGTACTTAAGAAAGTGTGGGTGTCTGTTTATGTTGTGTGGTTATGTAAAGAAGGAAACAAATGAATGGTGGTTGAGTATTCTTAATGGAGTTCATAACAATAAGATGAAAGTCAAAGTTAGAAGGTCACCTTCTTGCATGTAGATTAACAAATAAAGACAATAAGGCTGTTACTAATTTGACGAAGAGTTTGATGTGGCCTAAGCATATTATGATGAATTTGAAGGGTAGAATAAAAGACAATTTGACGAATATAAAGCAAGTGTACAGTGCACATAAAATATACAAAAAGTTTGTCAAAGCTGAAAAGTCTGAAATGCAACATTTGTTCAAATGTTTGAAGGAGTGCAAATATGTTCTCATGTGCAGAAGCAAATGTGAGTCTACTACTGTTCAGGATATGTTTTGGGGTCGTCTAGAATATATTATGTTGTTTAACACTTTTCCAACAGTTTTGATTATGGATTCCACCTATAAAACCGACACATACAAAATGCCATTGTTTTAGAGAGTAAGGGTAACCTCAACTGAGAAGACAAATTTTGTTGCTTTTTCTTTTCCGATGCATGAAAAAGAGGATAACTTCAATTAGGTTCTACAAATGTTGGTTGATCTTCTGATGTCAAAAGACAATATGTCAAAGGTGGTCGAGAATGATATGGATACCACATTAATGAATGTTTTTGGAACTATTTTCCCTAAATCCACCGCATCACTTTGTCAGTTTCATATTGCTAAAAATGTTCAATCTAAATCATAGACTGTAAAGTGAAATCCAAGGATGTCAAAGTGGATGGGAAAGACAAGGAAGTCAAGGAGGTGAAGTCTAGTGAGTTAGCTGACCACATCAAGAAAGCTTGGGATAATGTGGTTGAGTTGCCTTCAAAAAAATCAAATGCTGAAAGTACCATATTGGATCCTTTGAAGAAAAAAATTGTGAAGGCATTAACAAACCGTGTCTTATATCTTGGCAACACAACAACTAACATGGTTAAATCTCCTAATGGAAAGTTGAAGAAATATTTGAGTACTAGTATAGGTGGTTTGACTAAATATTTGGAGACAATACACAATATGTTGTTGTTGCATATCATTGAGATACAAGCAACTTTTGGGAGGATTTGTACTGTTTTACAACATAGATATTGTGGCAAAATTTATACTCTGAGTTGGAATATAAGGTTTGTATAGCTAACTTGAACTTTATTTTTAAGGAGGCAAATCACTTCAAGATAACTGACATAGATAAACAAAAGTGTGGTTGTGTGATCAAGACATAGTATGAGTTTCCTTGTGCATGTATTCTTGCTATAAAGATTTACAACAAGATGCCTATTTGATTGGATGAGCCAAATCCTCACCGGAAGAAGTTATGTTTTTAGGTTACTATGGGTGAAGAAGGTGAAGATGGCTTTTCTTACATGTCCGAGTGAAAAGGTATTCAAGAATGTCTCAAGAAAATTCCTTACAAAATAAAACTATATATCAAGGAGAAAATGTGACAGTTAGCATTTCTAGAAATGAAGATTTTGAGTCCACCTAAAAAAAGGTACAAACCAAGGGCACCATAAAAATAGTAAGGTCTACACCGAATGATGATTCGACTAGTCGAGATCCACCTTTATGGGAGCTTGTTAATTCCTAATTTCTAGATAGTAACATATCATAAAAAAAACCTTCATTCCCTAAAACGAAAAACACACTTATTGGCAATCGATCGCCTTTTCCAATTGCAAGGCCCGCTCTAGTCCCAAATCCAAATTTCCCTATATTCATTATATTCATATGCCTTTGTTCATGCATCTATTTATTGAAACAATTGTGGATGTTATAGGAGATTATAATTATGGATTCCAAGTTGTAGTTGAGCATGTTGGTATGACTAAACAAAACCATTATATGATTGATAGAGTACTTATTACAAAGTTGATTAATCATAAGAGTGATTATACCAATATTTGGGTCCGTGGAACATTTTAAACCTATGATGAATGATTTGTACCCTCCCCCAAAATAATAGTGGAATTGCACAAAACAACAAGTGATTGATATTACCGGATATGAATCACATTATTACAACATGCTACAATAAAGTTGTAGATGACTTGACACAACAAGCAAACATTATTTATGAGTAATCAAAAGTCATCCACCACTTAACCCAAATACCCACATTATGTGTATTGGTTGAATTCCCAATCACTTTGTTCATGTATTTTTGAAAGATGGTTGTCCAATACCTCCATCGTGTACGAAGTTGAAGTTATACATGAAAGAAGAAGCTAAGACATGGAAACATGCTTTTTTGGATAAACAATATTGGTTCGAGACCTCATGGATATTGAAAAAGGTGAGGTACCACCCAAAAAAGAATCAAATGAAGTCAATCCAATTTTGTTTGATAATATCCATGTTGTTTTGGATGGTTGAAAATAATAAGCTATATCTTTAGGTTCGTTCCAACTACAAGTGTCCAAATTTCTAGTAGAGATTTGGTGATGTTATTGACTTTCAAGTTATTTGATGTAATGTTTTGTAATCTAATGTCAATTTCCCTAATGTTGAATCTTTGTTGAAAGAAAGCTGATTTTTAGTGAAAAAAACAATGGCTGGAATGATTCATACTTATGTTGAATCAGTTCAGATGAGTATAACTGAATCTGGACAACGTTTGAAGAATGAGTCGATTCAGATGATGATTAAATCGATTAAGATGAACTCCATGAAGATTAAAACTAATTAGAAACTCTCCAACTTGAGTGAATCCATTCAGAGAGTCTCTTATGACTTTTGAATCGATTCAAATTGGTTAAAAAAAACTCAAATCTCTTTGACTTGCATGAATCGATTCAGAGAGTTAGTTATGACTTTTGAATCGAATTAAGTTTAAGAAAATTGTTTTTAAGTAATTGAAAATGCACAAAACCCAAAAATAAACCAAAAATGATTTTCATAAAAAAAAAAGCTTTGAGAAATGATACTTAGCAAAGTTTTTATGCAAGCAAAATATGTTTTGGGCAAGGTGAGAATAAGTCCTAAACTATACAGACAAAATAAAATCTTCTAAATTCGTCCTAGGAATACAAGACGTCACTTAAAATCAAAGATAAACTAGAAACTACATACGAAGACAAATATTGGATTTTAAAATGATAATATGGAAGAATTATCACCAATTGACAACCCAAAATATGTTAAAGGAAGCGTCCCCACTTTCCAATTTAAAATAGAGGCAGTCTCATTTAACCAACAAACAAATATTTTTACTAATCAACAAGTACTGCTAATAACAAATAAAGTTTAAGGATACAGATTTGCATAACTCACGTTTTTGTTAATTTACCTCATATATGACTTTATCACGTTTTTGTTAATTTACCTCATATATGACTTTATCATGTATACATGAGCAAATGAAATATCTAAATGACAATCACATACTGATTAAATCACATACTAATAATGAAGTGGGTGTATACTAAAATTCTAATGAGTGATGCATACAAAAATATTTTTTATTTTGTTTCATAATTATAGCGGATGTATACTAAAATTCTAATGAGTGGTGTATTCAAAAATATTGGTATACCTTTATTAGTGAAAAATAAAAAAAATTGTTTGAGTAAAAAAAACTATTTATATTGAAAAATATTCCCAAACCTATACCAACGGAAAACTGCTATGGGTAAAACAATTAAATACGTGTCATTGACAATAGGTGTAAGTCTCAAATTGCTATATGCTCTATTGGGACGGAATTTTTCCGTTGGTATATCCAATCAAAAACGTCCATTGGTATATGTTTCATGACCTATACCAACTTTTTTGAACCTTTACAAACGAATTATGCCCTATACATAAATCAGGCTTAATAGCAGTTTTAACCTCCTAATTTTTTCAAAGTTGCGATTTTGGCCCCTAAGAAAAAAGTTACAAAACCGCCCCCTAAGTTTTGCATCTGTGGCAGTTTTTGCCCCCAAGACCAATTTTGACTCGGTCTACGCTGACGTGGCATCCTAAGTGAGGTGTCACGTGTTATTTTTTTTTACCAAAAATTGGCCTTGGGGGGCAAAAACTGCTACAGTTGCAAAACTTAGGAGGCAGTTTTGTAGTTTATTTTCTTAGGGGACCAAAATCGAAACTTCGTATAAGTTAGGGGGCGAAAACTGCTATTAAGCCTATAAATTATTATTGAAAAGTATGAATCTTAACCAAATCATAAAATAACAAATAAAGTTAAAGGATAACTCATGTTTCAATTAATTTAACTCATATACAACTGTATCATGTTTAAATGAGAAAAATAAATATCTAAGTGACAATCACATACGGATCAAATAAGTCCATATATATATATATATATATATATATATATGACATACAAATAGATAAAAGATTTTTTTTCATCTAGCACCTATTAACGAAATAGTGACCTCATTGATTGAGAAAGACTTCGTTGTAGATTCTCCCTCATTAGAGATCCTTTGTATTATGAAACCAGGTTCCTTTGGTTGGGCTAAAACAGATTCATTTGTCAACATCGCAAACACATGTGCCATATTTGGTCTATCATTTGGATGAAGTTGTAGACATAACAAACCAACTTGTATGCATCTTAAAGCTTCAGATGGAATATATGAGTCCTTTAGACAATCATCAATCAATTCTTTTGAATTTCCCTCTTTCCATAACCTCCAAGCCTACAAAAATAAAAATAGCTGTCATATATTATTTCATTAAGGGAATATAAAGTTGTTTATGTTACTTACATGCCCAACAAGATTATGGTTGTTGCTTGGAAATGTAAGTCCTTTATTTTTCTGTCCACTTACAATCTCTAGTAATAACACGCCAAAGCTAAATACATCAGATTTTGTGGAGAATAGTCCATCAATGGCATATTCTGGAGCCATATAACCACTGAAAAGTGTACACATGAGTTAATTCAAATTATTATTTTTCTTTTAATAACTTCAAAATATCAAGGATTCTTCAAAAAAAAAAAAAAATCAATGAAACTACTTACTGTGTTCCAACTACTCTTTTTGTATTCCCCTCAACTTGATCATCCCCACAAATTTTTGCCAAGCCAAAATCTGATATTTTGGGATTCATATCATTGTCTAATAAAATATTACTTGGTTTTAGATCTCGATGTATGACCCTCAATCTAGAATCTTGATGAAGATAAATCAGTCCACGGGCAACTCCACAAATGATGTTGAAGCGCTTAAACCAATCTAGAAGTTTCTTTTGAGCTGGATCTATTAAAAATATCAATTTTATTTATTATTTTCTTTCCAAAATTCAAATATATA